>Ga0187892_10002636_pt1 | contig 35104 bp, 42 predicted proteins | sample MA1701073metaG_FD_139345 | JGI IMG/M metagenome (GOLD analysis project Ga0187892, IMG submission 139345) | Bio-ooze microbial communities from a basaltic lava cave in the Kipuka Kanohina Cave System on the Island of Hawaii, USA - MA170107-3 metaG ... | reverse complement strand
CAAATTCCCACGCCGCCGCGGCGTCGTTGTAACCACTAAGACCAAACTCCCTCATCGTAGAAAATGACATTAAACAAACGGTTATCAAACGGCCGCACACCAGCAGAAGGAACATCCGTTTTAGAGTGATTCGCCGATACCCCGCTGAAAACCGATCCTCAACCCTGACGCGTATATTCAGCAAGCATTCAGCATGCGTGGGCTAGATTGTCCGCTAGCATCGCGGATGCTCCCGAAACGAGGAGGTGTATCATGCTAACGTCTCGTGTCTCTGCCCACATCGCGGCCCTAGTGTTGGTTATCGGTTTATGCGTTCCCGCGGCTAGTCAAGCGTGGAACTTTGGTTACCGGTCCTCCCAAGGATCCCATGCCTATGGCGGTTATGGCTACCGGCACCAGGGATCCCATGCCTATGGCGGTTATGGCTACCGGCACCAGTCCCCACGTCATTTTTTTGGCCAGCGGCACTACCGGCGTCATTACCAGACGCCGCGGTACGGATACTATCAGTCGTTCCGGCCGCATCGGCCCTACTATCGGTCTTACTACTATCCCCATTATCGCTGGTGCCCGTACTGAACCGGAGAGTTGATCCCGTCACGAACGGCGGCCTGTGACCGCACATAACGGATCTCTCCCTCGGCTTGCGCCGAGGGGCTTGTGCCGGGCAAGGCCGCCGGTCAAAATAACGCCGACAGCTTGTGATAAATCTACTGCGCAGGCCGTCCGCTGCGTTGCGCGGTGTTCGGAATCCTCATGTATTTCCACATACAGTCCGGTTCCTGCGCGCCGTGCGCCTCGCGGGCGGACTTGCTCGCGACGATTTCTTCACAAGCTCTGAAGCGCATACTCAAATAACAACGCAGCGTGACGAGGAGGGCGTATGATTAAATCGGTTCTCCGGTGGGGCACCTTTCTTTGTTTCTTTACATCCGCGGCGGCGCAACCACTGATCCAACAGCGCTCCGATATCGCCGGAAACTGGGTGATAGAAGGCACCGCTCTCAACCTGACGGGCAAGCGCTCTCCGGAAACGTCCAAGTGGACGTTCGGCGAGGACGGCGTCCTATCGATGACGAGCATCTATGCGTTCGCCGAAACCCTGACGGGCGGTGGCCGCGAGATGACCATCACGGACACCTATGATGTCACCGAGGGTAAAATCGTGACCGGCCGCGGCGAGACCTTCGAGGTGATCGAAAAGACACCCGATGCGATGACTCTGAAGAGCTCATCCTCGTCGCTGCACTATTTTTTAAAGAAAAAACAATAGGGCTTCTGGCAGCGCGCCGGTTAAGCGGGCGAGATTGCTTCGCTACCACAAAGGACCCGATCGAGCTCCTCGAAACGCTCGATGGCGGGACGGCATTGCTGCCCTTCGCAGACGTAGGCTACGGCGGCGCCGTGAGCTTCCCGATGGGCGAGGAGGCCGGGAAGCTCGGCAGCGGTCGATGGAATCGCCAGCGCCAGCCGTTGCGGCGCATAGCGTTGGGCGCAGCGCCGATGCCAATCCTCCGCGGACTTATCGCCTCGGATCACCACGGAGATCGGCGGCACGAGATACTCTTCCAATGCGAGGAGCAAGGCATTGTGAGCGGTAGGATAGCGTTCGATGGCGCCCCAGGCGCTGTGCAGGCCGCGGTCGCGCGCATCGAGATGGCGGCTCTCGCCCAGCAGGTGTCCGAGCCGCCCAAGCGCGTAAGCGGCAATACCCGCCCCGGACGGAAGCGCGTCATCGGAAAGCGATTTTGATCGCAGTAGCAGGGCTTCGTGATCGTGCGAGGTGAAGAAGAATCCGCCTTGCACCGGATCTTCGAAACGCGCGAGCAGGGCTTCCGTGAGCTCGATTGCAAAGCGCAGGTTTCCGTCATGCCAACGGGCTTCGAGTAACGCTAACAGTCCCTCGATGATGAAGGCATGATCATCAAGATAGGCGTTGAGCCGGGCCCTGTCATCCTTATACGTCGCGCGGAGCCGCCCGTCCTGCCACATCCGCGCGCGGATAAAATCAACCGCTCGCTGGGCCGCATCTAGAAAATCGGGCCGTTCCAAAACCCGGCCGGCCACCGCGAGGCCCTTGATCATGAGACCGTTCCATGCCGTTAGCACTTTCTCATCCCGGCCCGGCCGGATGCGCCGCGTGCGGGCGGCGAGGAGTTTTTTCCGGCTCGCGGCGTAAAGCTGCTCGAGATCCGCGAGCGGCTTACCCCATTCCTTGGCGAGCGCCTCCAGCGGCACGGACACGTACAGGTGCCATTGGCCCTCGAAATTCGGGGCCTGATCCAGGCCGAGACAGCGTGCTAGGACAGGGTACTCCTCCACGGTGAGCAGCGACTGAATTTCTTTCGCATCCCAAGCGTAAAATCGACCTTCGTGACCTTCGGAGTCGGCATCCAGACTGGAATAGAAGCCACCCTCGGGGGATTGCATCTCGCGTAGGGTCCATTCAGCCGTCTCGAGGGCGGTCTTCTTGAACAAGGGTTCCCGGCTCACCTGCCACGCCCAGCTATACACCGCGAGCAACGGGCCGTTGTCGTAGAGCATCTTCTCGAAATGCGGGATCAACCAGCGCTCATCAACCGAGTAACGGCAGAAGCCGCCACCCAGATGATCGTAGATGCCTCCGCGAGCCATTCGCCGCAGCGTGAAGAGCGCCATTTCCAAGCCTTCGGTATCGGGCGTCCCCGCCATCGCGCCCGCCGCATAGCGGCGCAGCAGGAACTCGATATGGACCGGATGCGGGAACTTCGGCGCCGCGCCAAACCCCCCGAAATGGCTGTCGAAGGCTTGCCCGAGCTGCCGCCGCGCCTCGATTAGCGGTGCATCGCTAATGGCGCCGGGCGCTTGTTGCTGTGTTCCGAGGTTGCGCAAACCCTCGATCAAGGCGCTGTTCTGGCTGCGGATTTCCTGGTGTTGCTCCCGGTAGGCGCCGGCGATCCGGCGCAGAATATCCGCAAAGCACGGCATCCCGTAGCGTGGCTCGGGCGGAAAATAGGTGCCCGCGAAGAACGGAGCGTGGTCCTCAGGCGTGAGGAACAGGGTGAGCGGCCAGCCGCCGCCGCGCCCGGTCAGAAGCTGGTGCGCCAGTTGGTAGATTTTGTCGAGATCAGGGCGCTCCTCCCGATCCACCTTGATGTTGATGAAGTGCTTGTTCATCAGCGCCGCGGTCGCCTCGTCTTCGAAAGACTCGTGCGCCATCACATGGCACCAGTGGCAGGCCGAGTAACCGATAGAAAGCAAGATCGGTTTGCCCTCGGCGCGCGCGCGCGCCAGCGCTACGTCGCCCCACGGATACCAATCCACCGGGTTGTCGGCGTGCTGCAAGAGATAGGGGCTGGTTTCTTGTGCGAGGGAATTCATGCCGGCTGGTCGCGAGTGGCTGGTCTGCCGAAAGAGTGTAACGCAATCCCGCGCGGGGTTCGCGCACTCCATGCTAATATTACCGCCGTGATCCCTTTCCCCGACATCGATCCCGTTGCATTCAGAATCGGTCCGCTTGCCGTACGCTGGTACGGGATCGCCTATCTCGCCTCCTTTGGAGTGGCCTGGTGGCTGATGCGCTACCGGGCGCGTCGGCAGGCGCTCGACTGGTCGGAGTCGCAGATCAGTGATCTCATATTCTACGCCGCGCTGGGCGCCGTGCTCGGCGGCCGATTAGGGCACGTGGTGTTTTACAACCTCTCCATGTATCTCAGCGATCCGATCGCTATCTTCAAGATTTGGGAAGGCGGGATGTCGTTTCACGGCGGACTCATCGGTGTGCTAATCGCGATGGTGATCTACGCAAAGACACTCGGTAAGGATTTTTTTGATGTCATCGATTTTCTCGCACCGGCGGTTCCACCCGGTCTTTGCTTTGGGAGGATCGCGAACTTTATCAACGGTGAGCTGTGGGGGCGACCGACGGATCTTCCATGGGGCGTGATCTTCCCCGATCCAGCGGCCGGCGGGATCCCACGGCATCCCTCGCAGCTTTACGAGGCCTTCTTGGAGGGCGTGGTCTTGTTTTGCGTGCTTTGGATCTTCTCCTCCAAGGCCCGGCCTCGCGGGGCTGTCTCGGGCATGTTTCTCTTGGGTTACGGTTTAGTGCGTTTCGTGGTGGAGTTTGCGAAGGTGCCCGAGGAACCCCTAGGGTACCTCGCTTTCGGTTGGTTAACGATGGGGCAGGCGCTGACGGTGCCGATGGTGATGATCGGCATCTGGTGGATCAGGAATGCTTATCGCCGCCCGCGGGAGCCGATAGCATCGGTGGGAACCGGCCGCCGCTCCTAAAGGGATAGCGCGCTCCGCGAGCCCATGCGGCAGTATTTAGCTCTCCTCGAGCACGTGCTTGAGCATGGGGTGCGTAAGAGCGACCGCACCGGGGTGGGCACGCTCAGTGTTTTCGGCTATCAGATGCGCTTTGATCTGCAAGCAGGCTTCCCCGCAGTCACGACCAAGAAGCTGCATCTGAAGTCCGTGATCCATGAGCTGCTGTGGTTTATTCGCGGGGAGACCAATGTCCGCACGTTGCAAGAGCACGGAGTGAGGATCTGGGACGAATGGGCGGATGCGAGTGGTGAGCTCGGACCCGTCTATGGCGCACAATGGCGCGCGTGGCGCACGGCCGGGGGCGGGAGGGTCGATCAACTCAACGACGTCGTGCATGCGATTAAAACCAATCCGGATTCGCGCCGTCTGATCGTCAGCGCTTGGAACGCCGGTGAAATCGGCGAGATGGCGCTGGCGCCGTGCCATATCTTGTTTCAGTTCTACGTGGCCGAGGGTCGCTTGTCTTGCCAGCTCTATCAGCGCAGCGCGGACATTTTCCTGGGCCTGCCGTTCAATATCGCTTCCTACGCCTTGCTAACCGCGATGGTGGCGCAAGTGACAGGTTTGGCGCCCGGGGATCTCGTGCACACGCTCGGAGACGCGCATCTTTACCTCAACCACCTGGAACAGGCCAAGGAACAGATGTCGCGTTGCCCTTACCCGGCACCCCGCTTACGGCTCAGTCCGCACCGGGGATCGCTCTTCGAGTTCACATTCGATGATATCGAGATCGCCGACTACCGCCACCATTCCGCGATCCTAGCCCCGATCGCGGTCTAACGGTGGCAAAGTCGTCGCTTTCGATCATTGTGGCGATGACCCGCCAGCGCGTGATCGGCGCACACGGCGCCTTACCGTGGCGTCTCCCCGCCGATTTAAAGCGCTTTAAGGCCCTCACAATGGGAAAGCCGGTGCTCATGGGGCGCAAGACCCAGGAGTCCATCGGCCGTGCGCTCCCAGGCCGGACTAACATCGTGATGAGCCGCAACCCGGCGCTGAGTATTTCGGGTTGTATCGTGGTTCCGAGCATGGAAGCGGCCCTCGCCCGCGCGCGAGCTTATGAGGAGATCATGGTCATCGGCGGGAGCAGTGTCTATGCCGCCGCGCTTCCGCTCGCCGAGCGTATCTACTTAACCGAGATCCACGCCGAGCTTGACGGAGATACGTACTTTCCCCATTACGATCGCGGTGACTGGATCGAGCAGTCCCGGCAGGATTTCCCGGCCGACGAAACCCATCGCGTTGCGCATAGCTTTATCGTGTTTAAACGGCGCGAAGCGAGCCTGCAGGGACGGCACAGCGTTACGCCTTGACGCTGAAAAAACGTCGATCCTCGATCCGCATCGCCGTAAGCTCACCGCCCCAACAGCAACCGCTGTCCAGGGGGTATACGCGGTAGCGCTCCATTTCGACAGCGGTGATCCTGAGCGTAGACCAGTGGCCGAAAACGATCGACGTCCCGCGACTGCGCCGCCGCGGGGCCTCGAACCAAGGCCGGTAACCGGCCGCTTGTGTGCCGGGGGGGCCCTTTTCGTCCAAAGCGATCCGGCCTGCCGCATCGCAATAACGTAAGCGCGTCAGGCAATTGGTGATGAATCGCCATCTGTCCCAGCCGTCCAGATCAGGCGACCACCGCTCCGGCCTATTACCGTACATGTGCCGGAGAAAGTACACATAGTCATCACCGCGCAGCACCGCTTCAACCTCGGCGGCGCAGCGGCGCGCCAAGGCGATTCCCCATTGGGGCGGCAGGCCGGCGTGAATGAGCGCCAGGCGGTGCGCCGGATCGTGATGAAGCAGTGGCCGCCCGCGCAGCCAGTCAATGAGCACGTCGCGGTCGGAGGCGTCGAGCACAGCTTGTAACGTATCGGATTGCCGGGGCGTGCGGATTCCGTGCGCTACCGCTAAGAGATGAAGATCGTGATTCCCCAACACGGTAATGGCCTGCCGGCCGAGTGCTTTGACGAATCGCAATACCGAGAGCGAATCGGGACCACGGTTGACGAGATCGCCGGTGCACCATAGATAATCACGGTCCGCATCGAACCGTACCTTTTCGAGCAGGGCGAGGAGCGCCGCATAGCAGCCTTGAATGTCACCAATGGCGAAAACGGCCATGCGGGGAAGGGGGGGCGCCTGCACGCCCTTAGTGCAGGAGATTTGGGATCGATAATCCGAAAGCTACGATCGGCGCGTCGAATGCGGCGCCGTCGTCGGCAATCATCTGGTAACTGCCGTGCATGCTGCCGACCGGGGTCTCGATCATCGCGGCGCTCGTATAGCGAAAGGCTTCGCCGGGTCGCAGATAGGGCTGTTCGCCCACTACCCCGTCGCCCCGAACCTCCCGGATCTTGCCGTTGGCGTCGGTTATGATCCAATGCCGAGCCAGGAGCTTCGCTGGTATGGTGCCGATGTTCTCGATGGTGATGGTGTACGCGAACACGTATTGCTCATTCTCGGGCGAGGATTGCTCTTCCAAATATGTGGAATGCACACGCACCTTAATACTGTGGGCGGGGTTGGCCATAGCGCACATTTTGACCGGATTAACGCCGCGAGCGCAAGGGTGGGAACGGCCGTCTCGGGGCCTTTGATCGCGGTTTCCTTCCCAGCCGCGGGTTCAATCTGGGTCGGTATCGGCCGTTATCTATGCCCGGAGGGGGAACCTTATCACGTTAATTTAGTTTGATTTCGCCACCCCGGGCGTGAACCCCGTGGGGCGACCAAAGGGGAGAGCTGCGCCTCTCCCCTTTGGAAACCCCATGGCTAAGGATCCCGCGGCAAGACCGCGAGGAATAAATTTTATGACGATTTTGCGTGAAGACCAGGATGGGTACGAACATCATGAACCCGAGCCCGGCTTAGCGCCGGGCCCGCTTTAATCAGCAATCGTTTTCAGTTTCTCGACGGGTTTTCAGCGCCGGTGTCGGGACAGATTCGCTGCCCCGGCGATCCCAGCAAGGAAACTTTTAGGAGTCATTCCATGGAAAAGATATTCAGTACGGTCCGTTTTGCGGTGCTCTTTCTCGGAAGCGTGGTCCTGCTCCCAGGCGCTGCCCTCGCCGGTCCGCCGGATTGGGCGCCGGCGCACGGTTACCGCAGTAAGCACGAGGGGAAGCATCATGATAAACATCATCACAAGAAGGGAAGGCACCACCGGGATCGCGCTTATGAACATTCCCGATATAGCGAGGACGACGATTCCTCCGAGGATTACCGGCGCCACCGGCGTTACGACCGCTATTCGCCGTACTATCATAAGGACGATGGTCACTATTCTAGGCCTGTGTCCGAACGTAGGGTCTGGAGAGACGAGCGGCCCGTATTCGTAAACGGCGAGTGCACGCCGAGGTTTTCCGGACGAGAAAACGGTGCGGCGCTCGGCGGGGCCTTGGCATCGCAGATGGGCACGGGCAACGCGGCGATGGTGGCCACGGGTACCCTGCTTGGCGCCATGCTGGGGAGCCGAGTCGATGGGGCGGCGGCGGCCGCTGACGAAGACTGTATGCAGCAATTTCTTGAAGGCGCCGGCGAAAAGGAGCAGGTAGCATGGAACAGTGCCGCAAACCGCTATAAGCTCACGCCGGTGCGCAATTACCGCAAGGACGGCCGTGCCTGCCGGGAGTTCCTCACGACCGTGGTGCAGAAAGGCAAGTTCCGCGAGGTTTATCGTGCGGCCTGCCGCAATACCGATGGCAAATGGCGGTTAGTGAACTGAGAGCTTGTGAACAAATCTACGGCGCAGCCCGCCCGCATCGTTGCGCGGTGCTCGAAATCTCATGTATTTCCACATACACTGCAGTTGCTCGCCTCGTCCTTGAGGCTCGCTCCTAGGGAGCTAATCCGCCGTTTCGCTGCCGGCGAAACGGCCCTGCGCGCCGCGCGCGCGGGTTTGCTCGCAACGATTTCTTCGCAAGTTCTAAGGCCGGCGCCAGGATAAGACCACTTTTAAGGGACAGACGGTCAGAAGTAGGGCTGTGCGCTTACGCAGCAGGAATAGGCGGGTCGGACTAGCAACGAAAGTGTTGGTATTCTTAGCCTGCTCGTTGGCCAAGTAGTTGCCCTCGAACGCCACGTGGGGAAGCCGACGCAGGACAAGCAAAGGTTGCTGTGAGGGAACGCTGCCAGCCCACCATTAGCGATGCGGTTTCTCGGGATTCCTAAATGAACGCGTCGCCACAACCCGCCTCCAATTTGGCTCGAACCAACCGCAAGCGCGAATTGTCCGTCAACCCAGATAATAAAAGCCCGGCACAAGGCCGGGCTCTGGAATCATAAATGAGCAATCTTAACGAATCACGAAACTTCCTCAGGTGCTCTCTCTGATCTTAACGGAATTGTGTCACCTTCGGTGCCGGCGACGGGCTCAATTTCAGTGGTATCATCGCCCGTGGCCGCAGCCTTATCTCCGCCCTGCCCGGCCCGGAGGTATTGAGCACCCCCTTCGGGCTGAACAACTTCTTCTTTTCTCGCCCAGTAAAGCGCGTACAGACCGATGCACGCTACTAGTACTGGAATAAGCATACCAATCTCGTCCATACATTCCTCCTATATTCCCTTCTATTATTCGTCACATGCGACCCTGCTTCCCGTAGCTTTCATCTCCAAAGGGAGCAAAATAATTATAGTGTAACGCGTGTCCCTGTGCCAAGAGCGCAGGCGATGCGGCAACGGTCGCTACCGGGATCCTTTCCTTGGTGCCGTGTTGGCGGCTAAGCATACAAAGCGCCGATTTTTCCTAGCGCCTGCGCTATATCCCCCAGCCAGGCACCGCGATGATCTGGCCAGTGATCCCTTGGGCGGCCGGGGATACCAGGAAGAGCACGGTCTCTGCAATATCCTCCCGCCTCGCCCACTTCGTGAGGTCTTTGGGCTTCATCGCGGTGATGTTGGAGGCTGTATCGACCAAACCGGGCGCCACCGCATTGACCCGGACCTTGGCATCCCGCCCTTCGAGTGCAAGCGTCTGCGTGAGCGCCTCGATCCCAGCTTTAGCACAGTTGTAGGCCACCATGTTTGCCTGAGGTCGGCCGGCGCGGGCGAAGTTCACAATGCATCCGCCCCCGCTATCCCGCATAAGCGGGAAGACCGCCCGCGAGCAGAGAAATGCCGTCAGGAGGTTATTGCTGACCTCAGCATTCCAGTCATCCACGGTGTGGTCTGCTACTCGCTTGTACCGTGTTAACCCGCCCGCAAGGTTTATCAATGTGTCGATGCGGCCATATTTCTTGAGCACGCGCTCGACAAGCTGCTGCACTTGGGTCTCTTGAGCGAGGTCCGCTGGAAGGGCGAGCACGCTCGCGCCTTCTACCTCAAGTTCTTTCGCCCGCGCTTCAACATCTGTCTGAGAACGCGCCGCGATACCGAGCGTGGCACCGTGCCGAGCCAAGATCTGCGCTACCGCCTGCCCGATTTGACCGTCATGGCTCACACCGGTGACAAGTGCAGTTTTTCCGTCAAGTAGCCTTGCCATTATCGTATCCTCCGGAGGCCTGGGCCTTTACCCCGCTTGTTGTAGAAACTCCTGCGGGCTTGGTCGGTTCGCTCACGGACGAAAGTCGTCCCACCTGAGAGGCTGGGACGACTCTCGCTGCGCTTATGGGGTACGAGTAAAATAGAACAGCGCCCCCAGCGCGAGCACGACGCAAACGACCGGGGCCAAGCTCAGAATTTCTGTAAACATGTTTTCCCCCTGCTGGAAGCTATGAAAAAGAACGGGAGAGTCAGTCCTGTTCTCCTGCCGCAGAATATGGGCATCAATTAATTCGACGTATTGTTGGGCGAATTGTTCCTGAGGCTCTCATCCTCGGCATCGTGGATGTCACCGAAGCTTCTCATCGCGCACCAAATCGCGTGAGGCTAGTACAAATGATGTACTATCACATATCGATTAGAAGAACGTAAAAATCATAAATGCCACCACCATCCACAATACGATGAATGCTATGATCTGCGGCATGTCGAACTTCATCGGCGGGTGCTCCAAATATAATTCGCTGGCGCTCGCAAGGTTGATCCTAGCCGGGAAACGCTTTTGCTACAAGTTTAAACGCCCGATTTAGCCCGTGATTAAGCACGCCAACAAATGGTGGATTCGGAAGAAGTTGAGATTGTGCCGATCTCGGTAGAGGAGTTGAGAGCGGATAAGTCCGGGGTTTTAGTCGAGCAGATGGCAGCTCTCGCTTATCACGCATTCAGAGAACCACCTTGGAGCGATAGAACTGAAAAGCCACGCCTCCACTTAGGTTTAGGCGTCGATTTGATGCGATGTAATGCCTTGGCCTTTGCTGCTAGGACTAAACTCTCCGTCAAGCTTGTCGGTTACATCTTAGGCTATGAGGTATTTCAAGAGAGCGGCGATCCTCGAGACCTCACGCTCTACAAGATCTCGGGCACTAAAGCGCTTGATTACTTGTTCGAAGGAGGGAAGCGGGTGTTTTATGGAGATACTCTCTGTGTGGACCCTGGATTTCGACGACGGCACATTGCCTATAAGCTTTCCGCTTCGTTAATTGGTGGATTGCGTGCACAAGGATTCGCCTATCGCATTGGCCGTACCGACATTATAGCCGGCGCCATGAGGGCTCTTTTTACTAAGCTTGGGTTTCAAGAATTATCCGTGCACGACACCTCGTATCCAGAACGGACATACTGGCTGCTGCGGCTCTGACCGAACTCTAAACGACATATCGTCGTTCGAATTCTTGTGAACGCCCGATAACCAGCAAGGCGAGCCACTCGTGACGACCGATGTTGCCGTGGGCGCAGCCAATGGCATATATAATGCCTCTTCTACGGCCGCACATCGCATGCAATCGAAGGGTAAGAGTTCGCAGAGTATGTGGAACGCAAGAACGGGGGCGCTATGCGTCGCAGTGACGCTCTGCACCGTGAACCTCTCGGCCTGCAATACAGTAAAGGGTTTCGGGACGGACATGCAAAACCTCGGTCAGAAGATCGCAAGAAAGATGGACCAGAAAGGCTCCTCGGATGCGACAGGCCAGGAAGTACATCGAGAAGCGCGGACCGCGCCGACAGAAGGCCAGAAAGCGAGTCTAACAGTACCGGCCATCCGCCAAGCGGAACGGAAATCGAGTGAGCACCGCGAGGACCAAGAGCGGGAGGGCACGAACCCCGACAATGAAGTGGATAACACTCAAAACGAGTTAGACAGAATGTATGAGGAGCAGATGCAACGTCGCGCTCAGTGATAGCCCGGTCGCACAGTAATAACCATCAAGCGACGCCTGCAAGGAGTTGCTGAGTCTCGCTTCCTACCTGATGAGCCTTGCCGAGGTGAGTGCTGGTGCCCTGAGTTTTTCAAACGATGTCGATGAACAATGCCGGCAAATAAGGCAATGCGAACCCGTAGAAAGTCCGCCCCGCGGGGCGCGTGTCAACGCGCGGGCCGCTCTAACCGGCGATAGGAGATCGCCTCGGTCAAGTGCGTTGCTTGTATATCATCTCGGGGTTCGAGATCCGCAATCGTGCGCGCGACCTTGAGGATGCGATGCGCGGAGCGCGCGGAAAATCCCAAGCGGTCGATGGCGGACCCGAGTAGGCGGGTGTCGGTCTCGATGAGCCGGCAATAACGATTGATCTCTTTGTTGGTCAACTGGCTATTGGGCTTGCCGCCGCGCTCGACTTGGCGGGCGCGCGCGGCGCATACACGCTCGCGGATGCTGGCGCTGGTCTCGGCATGGCTGCGGTGGTCGAGGAGTACCTCGTGCGGTACGTTCGGGACCTCGATGGTCATGTCGATGCGGTCCAAGAGCGGGCCGGAAATCCTGGCGCGGTAGCGTTTAACCTGTTCTGATGTACAGTGACAGCGGCCGGCCCGGTCACCTAAATAACCGCACGGGCAAGGGTTCATCGCCGCGATCAATTGAAAGCGGGCGGGGAAATCGGCTTGTTGCGCGGCCCGCGATACGGTAATCACGCCCGCCTCGATCGGCTCGCGCAGGACTTCCAGCACACGGCGGTCGAATTCAGGCAGCTCGTCGAGGAATAGCACACCGTGATGGGCCAAGGAGATCTCGCCCGGCCGCGGATGGCTACCGCCGCCCACCAGCGCCACGCCCGAGGCCGTGTGGTGAGGCGCGCGAAACGGCCGCTGTCGCCACGCGCTCGCTTGAAAGCCGTGATGGCTTACAGAGACCACCGCCGCCGATTCGAGTGCCTCCGCTTCGGTCATCGGCGGCAAAATGCTCGGCAGACGCCGGGCGAGCATACTCTTGCCGGTCCCCGGTGGTCCGACCATCAAGAGATTGTGCCCGCCCGCGGCGGCGATCTCCAAGGCGCGTTTAGCGTGATGTTGCGAACGGACCTCCGAAAAATCGACGCCGTTGTAATCTTCACTCGGGTTCCCTTGCAGGCTGTAGGGCAGGAGGGGCTGGGTACGATTGATATGGGCGCAGACCTCCAATAAATGCCGCGCCGGAAACACCGACAAGCCGTTGACCAAGGCCGCTTCGTTCGCGTTGTCGTGAGGAACCACGAGATCATGCCCGGCCCGTTGCGCCTGCAGGGCGCAGGGCAGGGCGCCGCGGATCGCCCGTAGCTCGCCGGTTAATGCGAGCTCGCCGACAAACTCGATGGTTTCTAACGCGGGTGCGGAGACCTGTTGCGAGGCGGCGAGCACGCCGAGCGCGATCGGCAGATCGAAGCGGCCACCTTCTTTAGGAAGATCGGCCGGCGCGAGATTGATCGTGATCCGCCTAATCGGGAACTCGAAGCGGGAATTGATAATCGCGCTGCGGACGCGGTCCCGGCTTTCTTTGACCTCGGTTTCGGGAAGGCCGACGATGGAAATGCTCGGCAGGCCGCTGGACAGATGCACCTCGATGGTTACAAGCGGCGCATTGACGCCGATTTGAGCACGACTGAATACTTTGGCGATCGACATGCTGTCCTTAGCTTGCGCGCCCCGAGACGAGCGGTCTATCTAAGCTCGGCCTGAGCGCCTCTCTCCTTGAGCTATGCCTACCACGCACCAAGGATAAATTGGCGCGCAGCACACTCAAACTGCCGGTTTCACGGGCAATGTCGGTTCCAGCCGAGTCAGCCTCAGCAGCCCTTCGTCCCCGGTCAACAGCACGAGATGCTCAGTCTGTGCCGTGGCCAGCAGGAGGCGGTCAAAGGGATCCTTGTGTCCAAGTGGAACCTCGGTGGTGGCGATGGCGTGGACATCGGCGACGGGGAGCAGGGTGGCGCCGGCATTTCGAGTCTCATCACGGAAGATCTGCGGCGAGATCGGTAATTTTCCCAGGCGGTGCTTGATGGCGACTTCCCAGATACTAGCCACCGAAACGACGCAGGACGACGTGGCAATCAAGTCGCGGCAGCTGCGACTGAGGCGCGGGCTTGCTACCAGCCACCAGAGGGCGACTTGGGTGTCGAGCAGCAGTCTCACGGGTCGTCCTCGATCATTCGTCCGATCTCCGCGTCGACTTCCGGGGTGAACGCGCCATCGATCTCGCCTGCGAACTTCTTGAGCCGCCCCCAGCCGCCGAGCTTGCGTAGCTTGCTTATCGGAACCAGCTTGGCCATCGGCTCGCCGTTGCGGGCGATAATGACCTCCTCACCCTCCAGTGCCGCTTTGAGGAGCTTGGAGAGCTGGCTCTTGGCCTCCAATACATTGACTTGCATCGGCGTTCCTCCGTTCGCAATGGATTCCATGTTACCATGCTTAGCCAGCTTAGCCAACGCGATCCCGTGCACGCGATCCCGTGCCGGGTGCGTCCCCCATCGTGTCCCTTTCAAGAGGGTGTCCGAACCAACCGCGGTAGGCCGCTCACCGTGCGTTGCCGACTGGGCCAAGCGCCCGGTCCACCGAGTGCAAGTTGGTTAGTCGTAGGGTGTGCACCGCGGTGTCTGCGGTGCGCACGCGGATCATTAATCCGGTGCACCGTAGCCGCTCGGAAGCATCCCCGGCCCTTCCGAGTGCTCATCGCGCACCCGGCGATGATGCACACCAAGGAAAAGTAGGGCAGAAGCCCGTTTTGTGGGCGTTCCGCCGCAATGCGTTCGCCTCTGCTCCCAGCCGTGCCTTCGATAACGCCGTCTCCATCCCGATCGGAAGGGTAGCATCTGTAGGGCCAAATGCCCGCAGGGCGATCCGCCGCGCGGGCCGTTTCGGACGACCGCCATACGGCGGAACGCCAAAAAGTGGCTTCCGCCCTTGAGCGAGAAGCTCGAAATGTAGATTTTGCGCCGGATACTCATTTTACTCTTGCCAGAAATCGAACAGTATCTTCGGCCCCGGACTATCCGGTAGCCTGCATTGACAAGGTGGATTGCGCGAGAGGTTTCATCATGAATACAGTGTGCTATCTCGGGATCGATGTCGCCAAGGCCAAGCTCGATAGTGCGTTGTTACTGCCTACGGGCAAGTTCAAGAGGTGAACTCGCATCTTTGGTCCCTTTGGCGGGGCCATCTTGATCCGATTAGAGCGCGACTGAATACTTTGGCGATCGACATGCTGTCCTTAGCTTGCGGGCCCCGAGCCGAGCGGTCTATCTAAACTCGGCCTGAGTACCTCTCTCCTTGAGTTGATTCACGGAACCGGAGGCGGTTGACGGTGGTTTAACTCCGCCTCCAAGGCCGTTACTTGCCTTTCCAAGGCAGCGAGCCGGGCGCGGGTTCGCACCAGAAGCGCGGATTGGACATCGAACTCCTCGCGCGAGACTAGATCCATGCGCGTCAGGGTCGCACTGAGCAGCGCGCGCAGGTTTTTCTTCACGTCCGTGCCCAAGGTCGCCGCGCCGCTGGGCACGAAACGCCCGACCTGACTGAATAGCTCTTCAAAAGGGAGTCGGCGAGTCATGATCCGTCATGGTAAACCGGAACCCAGGGCGCGATCTACTCTTCGAATAACAGCCGCTGCAACACGCGCTCATAGATCGCCGAGAGTGTCGTCAGATCGGCTACGGCGACCCTTTCGTTGACCTTGTGAATGTTGGCATTGACCGGCCCCAGCTCTACGATCTCGGTCCCGCCCGACGCGATGAAGCGCCCGTCCGAGGTCCCGCCGCTGGTCGAGAGCGCGGCCTGGTATCCCGTCACTTCCCGCCCAGCGCTGAGTACGGCGTCGAGCAGTTTCCCGTGTTTAGCCAGAAACGGTTCACCCGCGATACGCCAGTCGCAATCGTGACGAAGCTCATAGCGGTTTAAAATTTTGAGGATGCGTTCCTTCAGCGTCCCTGCGTTCCAGTGGTTGGAGTAGCGAAGGTTGAAAGCGATCTCGATTTGAGCGGGGACAACGTTGTCGACACCCGTCCCGGCGTGGACATTCGTGATTTGAAACGTGGTGGGCGGGAAGTGCTCATTGCCCGGATCCCAGCGTGTATTGAAAAGCTCCGAGAGCACGGGTAAGGCCGAATGGATGGGATTGACGACACGATCCGGGTAGGCCACGTGGCCCTGTACCCCGTGGATCCGGAGCGTGGCGCTCAGGGAGCCGCGGCGGCCGATTTTTACCGCATCCCCGATGCGCTCCTCACTGGTCGGTTCCCCAATCACGCACCAGTCGATGGTCTCGCCGCGCGCTCGCAGGGCTTCGACCACCTTCGCGGTGCCGTCGATCGCCGGGCCTTCCTCGTCGCTGGTGAGGAGAAACGCCAACGATCCCCGGTGATCGCGGTGGCCGGACAGAAAGCGTTCCGTGGCCGTGACCATGGCCGCGAGGCCCCCCTTCATGTCGGCCGCGCCTCGGCCGTATAAGACATCATCGCGAATTTCGGGTTGAAACGGATCGCTATGCCAAGCCGAGGGCGGACCGGGGGGCACGACGTCGGTGTGGCCCGCCAACACCACGAGCGGCCGCGCCTCGCCGCGGCGGGCCCAGAGGTTCGCGACCTCGCCGAAACGCATAGGCTCGATGTGAAACCCCAAGTGCGCGAGCCGCTCGGCGATCAGGGCTTGGCAACCGCCATCTTCTGGGGTGATCGAGCGCCGCGCGATGAGATCCATCGCGAGCTTTACGGTCGCGTCCACGGCGTGGGCTTACCAGGGGAGGGCGGCGTCGGCCACCGTTAAGCGCCGGACCGCGATGTCGATAAACCCGCGGTCGCGCTCGCAGCCGGTGAACGTCCGTCCGAGCTGCAATGCCGCGATCCCGGCCGATGCGCTTCCCGCGAACGGGTCCAAGACCCGGTCGCCCGGTTGGGTGCTAGCCCTGAGGCAGCGGTCGATGAGCGCAACCGGTTTCTGTGTAGGGTGTTTGCCATGCGCTTTTTCGGCTCGGCCGACCGCGCGGATGCGCCAGACGTTCTTCATCTGCCGGCCGCCATTGTCCGACCGCATCGTATCGTAGTTAAAGGTGTATCGGTGTGGGCTTCCCTTGACCGCCTTTGTCGCCCAGAGCACGATCTCGGTGGCGTGCGTGAAGCAACGGCGGCCAAGATTAGGCGGCGGATTGGGTTTTTCCCACACGATGTCATTGAGGATCCGAAATCCTTCTTCGAGCAAGGCCATGCCGACCGAGAGGTAGACGTGCAGCGTACCGCTGACCCAGATCGTGCCAGTGGGCTTCAAGACGCGGTAGCAATCGCGCAACCAGCCACGGTTAAAATCGTGGTCTACCGTGACTCCTTGGCTGCGATCCCAAGCGCCCTTGTCCACCCGCACGCGTTTGCCGGCCACACAAGTCGTCCCGCCATTCGAGAGAAAATAGGGCGGATCGGTCCAGATGCAATCGATGCTGTCATCCGGAATCTCCGTCATGATCTCCGAGCGATCGCTATGATAGAGGAACGAGCGGGCGTCGCGTGAACGCCAGGCGAGGCTGGCGGTGGCCAGGTTTGCGTCGAACCCCGCGTCAAGCAGCCCGCTAGCCGCTGGTTCGCTCTTCATCCGGGGTCAATGCCTTGATGCTGATGGCGTGGATGTCGGTGCCGACGAGGCCACCCAGGGCAGCGTAAACGGCACGGTGGCGGGCGATGGGCGCGAGCCCCCGGAATCGCTCCGAGACGATCGTGACCGCATAGTGACCGCCACCGCTCGCCGCGCCCGCATGCCCGAGATGATGTTCGGACTCGTCGTCGATCTCAAGCCGCACGGGATCGAGTGCAGCGTCCAGACGCTGGCGCACGCGCATGATGCGATCGGGATGAGACACTTAAGGAAACTCCGCAAAAGTTACTGCGCAGCCCATCTGCTTTGTCGCGTGCTCGCGCGTCGCTCGCCTATCTACCTGATATGTCTCGCGACTCGCTCCGCGGCTTCGCGCATTTGGGCTTGCTCGCGACACTTTCGCAGAGCTTCCTTACGGGAAAACCTTCTTGAAGGGCTTAACCGTGACGTGTCGATAGACCCCCGCGGCCACATAGGGGTCCTCTTGAGCCCAGGTCTCCGCTTCTTCGAGCGAGTCAAATTCCGCAACGATCAAGCTGCCGGTAAATCCAGCTGGACCCGGATCCTCGCTATCGATCGCCGGGTGCGGGCCGGCGATGAGGACACGCCCTTGATCCAGCAATACCCGCAAGCGCGCGATGTGCGCCGCGCGGGCGCTAGCACGTTTGTCGAGACTATCTCTTGCATCGTCACCGATGATGGCGTAATACACTGCTAGCGCTCCTTACCGTGTAAGGAATCCGCCTGGCGCATGAGGTACAGGGCTTGTAAGAACACAAACACCAAGGTGAGGCCTAACATACCAAAAAGCTTAAAGTTGACCCAGACTTCGGTGGCGAAGTTGAAGGCCACATAGAGGTTGGCGGTCCCTAAGGCTAAAAAGAACATCACCCAGCTCAAATTGACGCGCGTCCAGACGGCCTCGGGTAGATTCATATGCCCCGCCATTATGCGCCGCGTCAGGTTCTTGCTACCTATAAACTCGCTGCCCAGAAAAGCCATCGCGAACAACCAGTTGACCGCCGTCGGCTTCCATTTAATAAAGCGTTCGTCTTGTAAGAGCAAGGTGGCGCCGCCGAGGATCACGATGAGCGCGAGCGTGATCAGCAGCATGGGCTCAACGCGGCGGTGCCTAATCCAGGCATAGAGCACCTGAATGAGCGTGGCCACGATGGCGGCCGCGGTCGCGATCAAAACCCCTTGGTGAGGATCATCGGCCAGCTTGAAGGCCGCGAAAAACACGATGACGGGGAATAGATCAAAGAGGAGTTTCATAATAGGCGCGAAATGAATACTCGCATAATGATAATGGAAACTCCCCGGCGACTCTATTCGCCGATGTCGGATCCGTGAAACAATAGCGTGAGCAGTCGTTCGCGGGGTTGAATGAGTGGTTGACGACGACCAAAGGGGGATGAATCCGTGGATTTCCGCTGGGAGTGCCGCCCGCGGCGAGACCTAAGTATCTAGGCAAACATATTTGAACTTTATGCACTTTAACTAATTGTTCCCTCTCCTTCTGGGAGAGACCACCCGGCCGCGCGGTGGCCGCGAATTGCGCCCCGGAACCCCGCAGTGTACTCGGGGGCTCCGTCATTCCAGCGAAAGCTGGAATCCATAGCGGCTTTTCGGGCGCTGCACTGGACCCCAGCTTTCGCTGGGGGAACTGGGGTGACGAAACGGATAAAGACCACCCGCCTTAAGGCAGTTTCCTGGGTAGGGTTAGGATGAGGGGATCGAATGGACGCAACTGTTTGATTATATCCCCTCATCCTAACCGTCTCCCGAAGGGAGAAGGGACTTCTCTGCCTGCTGAGGAAGATGAAGTTGTTGAAGTGGTTTTGTCCAAATTTTGAGACGGAACAATCTACGCTTAATGCAGTATTGCCCCTGCAAAGTGGCTGTCCGTGAACCCTAGCCTGAATCGCCGTGTCTTGTCGGGGATGCGCCCGACCGGGATGCTGCACCTTGGGCATTATCACGGTGTCTTGAAGAACTGGATCGAGTTACAGCACCAATACGAATGCTTCTTTTTTGTCGCTGACTGGCATGCGCTGACGACCGAGTATGAGAACCCGAGCGGCATCGCCGATTCGGTCTGGGATCTGGTAATCGATTGGCTCGCCGTAGGCATCAATCCGGGGGAGGCAACGCTGTTCGTCCAGTCCCGGGTGCCCGAGCACGCGGAGTTGAGTCTGCTGCTGTCTATGATTACGCCTCTCGGTTGGCTCGAACGCGTGCCCACGTATAAAGACCAGCAAGAGAAACTCAAGGACAAGGACCTCGCCACCTTCGGGTTTCTCGGCTATCCGTTGCTGCAAACCGCCGACATATTAATCTATAAGGCGGGCCATGTTCCCGTCGGTGAGGATCAAGTGGCTCATATTGAATTTGCGCGCGAGGTGGCGCGGCGGTTCAACTATCTCTACGGACGGGAGCCGGATTTCAAGGAAAAGGTGGAGGAAGCCGCGCGCAAGATGGGTAAGAAGGGCGCCAAGCTGTACTTCGATCTGCGCAAGCGTTTTCAAGAGCGGGGAGACAACGAGGCACTGGCCACGGCTCGGGCCTACCTGGAATCGCAACATAACATCGCGCTCGGTGATCGCGAGCGCTTGTTGGGTTATCTTGAAGGCAGCGGCCGGGTTATATTACCCGAGCCGCAAGCGCTGCTTACCCCTGAATCCAAAATGCCGGGCCTCGATGGGGAGAAAATGTCCAAGTCCTACGGGAATACCATTGGACTGCGTGAAGCCCCGGACTCCATCGTGCAAAAGCTCAAGACCATGCGCACCGATCCGGCGCGGGTGCGTAGGCAAGACCCCGGCGATCCCGACAAGTGTCCGGTATGGCAGTTTCACTCCGTCTACTCGGGCGATGAGGTCAAGGCCTGGGTCCAGTATGGATGCCGTAACGCCGGGATCGGCTGCCTGGAGTGCAAGCAACCCGTGATTGATACCATACTCGCGGAGCTCACGCCGATCCGGGAACGCGCCGAGGAGTATGCCAAGGACCCCGATACGGTGCGAGCCATCGTCGCCGAAGGTTGCGAGGCGGCACGCGATGTTGCGCGTGACACCATCGAAGAGGTGCGCGAGGCGATGGCCGTGGTGTACCGTTAATCGTCTGTGAACAGCAAGATGGCGCCCGATTCGAGCGCGGAGACCGCGAGCGATATCGCGCTTCGCGGCGCGCGAGACGCCCCGATCGCGATGGTGCGCGGGCAGCCCGTCACCGCGGTACCGGCCGATCTTTATATTCCTCCGGATGCCTTAGAGGTCTTTCTGGAAGCCTTCGAGGGGCCGCTCGATCTCCTGCTGTATCTGATTAAACGCCAGAACCTTAACATTCTGGATATCCCGATCGCGCCCATCACGGAACAATACATGCGCTACATCGATCTCATGGTGGTGGTGAAGCTGGAATTGGCCGCCGAGTACTTGGTAATGGCGGCGGTTTTGGCCGAGATTAAATCACGCATGTTGCTACCAAAGCCGGCGCCGAACGAGGAAGAAAACGCCGATCCACGGGCCGATCTCATGCGGCGTCTCCAAGAATATGAACGCTATAAGCGCGCCGCCGAAGACCTCGATGCGCTGCCCCGCTTGGAGCGCGATCTGCACCTCGTTTCCCCCGAAATCGCCGATCGCCAGACGCTGCGGCGTACCCCTGCAGTCGGACTCGACACGCTGCGGAGGGTCTTTTTTGAGGTGCTGGCGCGGGCGCAATTATTTTCACATCACCATGTTCAGCGCGAGCCCTTATCGGTGCGCGAACGCATGGTGATCGTGCTCGATCGGCTCGCGGGATGCGAGTTCATGGAATTCACCCTGCTTTTTTCTCGCGCGGAAGGACGCAGGGGGGCAGTGGTGACGTTTCTTGCCATCCTGGAGCTGATGAAAGAGTCGCTGATCGATATCGTTCAATCGGAGCCGCTGGCTCCGGTCTACGTCAAAGCCGCGGCGTAACTCTGTGAACGCTAGGGTAATCAAGGACATCGTCGAGGCGGCGCTGATGGCTTCCGATCAGCCGCTGACGGTTGAGCGGCTGATGGCACTGTTCGCGCCGGACGGCCCGCCCGATTCCCTTCGGGACGATATCGAGCGCGCGCTCGCCGCGCTCGCGGAGGACTATGCCGGGCGCGGCATCGAGATAATCCGGGTGGCGCGTGGGTACCGGGTTCAGACGCGCGCGGATTTATCGACCTGGATCAATCGGCTGTGGGAAGAGCGTCCGCCGCGTTATTCCCGCGCTCTTCTCGAAACGCTGGCGATCATCGCCTACCGGCAACCGATCACGCGCGGGGAGATCGAGGCGCTGCGCGGGGTCGCAGTCAGCACCGGGATCCTGAAGACCTTGCTCGAACGGCAATGGGTGCGCTTGGCGGGCCATCGCGATGTCCCAGGGCGGCCCGCCGTTTACGCCACGACCGCACAGTTTTTAGAGTACTTCAATCTCAGGCACCTCTCGGAATTACCCCTACTTGGCGAGCCCACCGGCACTGACCAGCTACAGTTGGGACTCACAATCGAGGCGGAATTGGAGCCACAAACCGCTGATTGATCGGATCGTATGGTTGAATCGCAAGCGCGTCGGGGAAGAACTGCCGCGAAGGCCCCGCGGCTTCGGACGCGCGGAACCGCCGAAGCGCCGCCCGAACGTGTGCAGAAGGCGCTCGCGCGCGCGGGTTTGGGATCGCGGCGCCTCATCGAGACGTGGATTGCCGCGGGGCGTGTCCAGATCAACGGGCGGATCGCCCAACCGGGCGACCGCGCCGGCCCAAGCGACGAGCTTCGTATTGATGGGCAAACTGTTCCCGCCGCCCGCCGCGCTCCACTACCGCGCCGAGTCATCGCCTACTATAAGCCCGCGGGTGTCCTCTGCAGCACCCGCGATGAGGGCGGGGACCGTCCCACGGTATTCGAGCGCCTGCCCGAAGCCGGGCGTTGGATCAGCATCGGCCGCTTGGATCTCAATTCGAGCGGCCTGCTGCTATTTACGAACGACGGGGCGTTAGCGCACCGCCTGATGCATCCGTCCTTCGCGCTGGAACGCGAATATGCCGTCAGGGTCCTCGGCGCGGTCGATGGGGCGCGACTCGAGCGCCTCACGCAGGGTATCGAGCTCGATGATGGCTGGGCCCGCTTTGCGTCAGTTACCGCCGCCGGTGGTCAGGGATTCAACCGCTGGTTTCACGTGGTCCTACGCGAAGGCCGGAGGCGCGAGGTCCGCCGCTTGTGGGAATCGCAGGGACTGAGTGTGAGCCGTCTCATCCGCATCCGCTACGGCAACATCCTACTCCCGCGTGATAAGCAAGCGGGTGAGTGGTGGGAGATCGATGGGCGCGAGGTCGAGCGGCTTTCGGAAAGTTAACGCTCACCCGGCCCCACCGGTTCGGTATTCGCGAAGCTCACAATTGCCTCGATCTCGATCAGCAATGGATTGCGGCAAAGATCGCCTCGCAGGAACAGGCAGCGCGGTACCAATCCGAGCCGATCGGCAAGCGCCCTTTCGATGGACGGAAGGTGTTCAGGCCGGCGCACGTACACCTTCAAGAGCGCCGCTTTGAAGGTGGGGTTGCCCCCATGCCACCGCGGGTGCGTAACGAGCGCCGATGCGATCACCGCCTCGATGTTGTCCAGGGTCTCGACGGTCTGTCGATAGGGATTGCCGGCATGTCGGCTGACATGGCCGACAATGCTGGCCGTCCCGGCGATGAAGAGGCGCTTGCTTGACTCAGACAAGAGTAAACTCGCACGGGCGAAGGATGGACTCTTGGGGCCGTAGCGGCGCGGATAGTGATAAGCGTTTACCTGGCGCGGGTTCTCGATCTGAATACCCTCCCGTCGGCTGGCCAAGAAATAAAACTGTACCGGTCCCGGCCCGGTGCCCACCGCCGTCGCCGCGGGGAGGCCGTGGTGGAATTCCACCCGCTCCTCCACCAGTGCCTGATGCCGCCCAATACAAAATTGCTGATACCGCTCCAAGCCGTCTGAGATCTCATTGATCCCCGGCAGATAGTTCCAGATGCGTTGCAAGTGGGGATACCCTGAACCGCGAATATTTGTCAAGATGCGGCGATAGACTGCGTGGATCAGCCCCGCGAGCGTGGACCCCGCCGATTCATGTTCCTCAAAATAACCGAACAGGATCTCTTTGTTTGCGGCGAACCAAAGACCATCGTGATGGAAGTATCGAACCGGCAGCCCGCTGGTCCAAACCTCGGCGAGCGGGACCGCTTGGAGTTGTGGCAGCTTGAGGCGCACGAGCGGCCAGGGACCGGTTGCTTCAGGTGGCCGGTAATCACCGAACTCTATCCGGGCGAGAGGAAACCGGCCCTGTAGCAACGTCCGCGCTCCTTCGCTCCCCACGTAGCCCACATGCAGAACCTCGCTTGCCGCGGGCCCTGGACGCCGATCCGACGGCACATGCCTGGCCGCGGCAGGTTCCTGCTCGGTCGCTACCACGCTCGCCTTTGGTGTTAGCAGTTTATCTTCCTCCCGTTAGGCCGTCCTGGGGGCCGGCACGCCTTCCATGCGCTGCCGGAAGGCCGCCCAGTTGCGCCGGATATCCTTGAGTGAGACCAGATAGTAACTCAACTTGAACAGCCAAATAGGCAAGGCCGCGCGGCGATTCTGGAACACGTCGCCGGCAAGGATGGACAATACCGCTTCCTCCATTTTAAGGAAACTATTCGGCGACATGAAAAGCTCCCGGAAGGCCGGCTGGGTGAAGCGGTAAATGAACCACGAGAAGGTCCCGACACCGCGGCGTACGCTGCGTTCGAACCTGCGCAACTGGGCCGGATACTCGGGGCTTGCACGCAGGTAGGCATCCACCGCCCGTGCGCCGAGCGTGGCGCTATTGAGCGCTAGATGGACCCCGCTCGAGAACACCGGATCGATAAAGGCAAAGGCGTCCCCCACCATGATATAGCCCTCGCCCCTCATCGACTTGCGCTGATAGGAATAGTTGCCGGTCGCGTGCGCGGGCATGGCGAGTTTGGCGTGTTGCATGCGCTCCGCAAGCGGCGGGCAAAGCGCGATCGTGTCCCATAAGAATTGGTCCGGATCGGTCTGACGGCTCTGGAGATAGGCGGGCCAGCACACCGCGCCGACACTCGTGATCCCATCCTTGAAGGGAATGACCCAGAACCAGCCGTGCTCGAACCAGGCGATACTGATGTTACCTTCGTCGCGCCCGCCAAGGCGGGGCACTCCCTCGAAGTGGCTAAAGATCGCCGCGCTGTTATGGTGCGGGTTGCGCCTCTTGCCCCCTAACTGGCCGGATAGGAAGGTGTCACGGCCGGTCGCGTCCACGACGAAACGCGTCTCCCAGGTTCTGGCGTGTCCTTGTCCGTCCTGCGCGTGGACGAGCGAGGTCCGTCCGGGACGAAATTCCACCTGCCGCGCCCGGACACCGGTATGGGTACGCGCTCCCTTGGCCGTGCAATTTTCAAACAGGATGCGATCGAAATCCGCGCGCCGTACCTGATAGGCATACGGCCGTGCGCCACCCAGCGCCAGGCCAAAATAGACCGTCCGTGAGCGGTCGTGGGATACGAGCTCGGCTCCGTATTTTCGGAGGCCGATTTTTTCTACCTCGGCCAAAACCCCGAGGCGCTCCAGCATGGGCAGGGTTTGCGGCAGCAGGGATTCGCCGATGTGGAAGCGGGGGTGCTGGTCTTTTTCCAACACCTCTACGTGCCAGCCTCGTTCGGCCAGCAGGGCGGACACGGCTGAACCGGCGGGACCGCCGCCGATGACCAGCACATCGCAACGGCTTAAATTGCCAGTTGCGTTACCGATAGCATGGGTCATAGGTTCCTCCCGAGGACAGGGAAGCGGGCCCGACAGTGTTTGTTAAAGACGCGGCCTGCGCGCCACGGGGGTTCATCCGCGCTATACTAGTATAGTGGCACGGGTTTTGTCTGCGGAGGTTGACATGCTGAAATTCTCATCTCGTCTATGGCCCTATATCATAGCGGCGGCATGCGCGGCCGCGCCTTTCCCCACGGCGCGGGTGGCCCGGGCCGACCACGTGGTCGAGCTGGGTGGCGGTGCCTATAAATACACCTACGGACGGCGCTTCCACTCCGCTTACGCTAATCCATCGGCGAAAGCCGATTACATGGCCGCCGACGGCCTCGTGGCGCGGCCACTTGGGATCGCGGCCACGGTGGTCGGCGCTGGTATCTATATCGTGACATTGCCGTTTAGCCTGCTCGGTGGTAATGCCGATGAGGCTGCCCGTATCCTGGTCCGTGATCCGGCTTGGTACACCTTCCAGCGTTGCTTAGGGTGCTTGTACCGCGAGTCCTCCAGATCGCTCAGCGGGATTCCTGGAGGCGCCGAAGAAACCCGCTGACGCGGGATTGGGACCGCGGTTTCTTCCTCCCTTTGCATTAACGCGCAGAGTTGTGGCTTAGCCGCGGGGCGGTAGCGCGTGAAGCTACGCCTCGACCGCCTTGCGCTCGGTGATATCTACCATGGTCCCGTACATAAACCGCTTCTTTTGAATCGGATCAGTAATCACCACGCCATATTCTTGAAACCATCTTGAGGTGCCGTCACGTGTCACTAGACGATACTCCATCTTGAACGGCATGCCTGAGAGAAACGTATCATCAAACGCATCCAGGACACGATCACGGTCTTTCGGATGCAATTGCTTTACCCAGCGTTCGGGATCCGTCAACCATTCTTGCACGCTGAAGCCGAGCAAGTTTTCGGTCTGTGGGCTGACATAGTGCATCTTGACCTCATCGGTCAGATCAGCCATGTAGGTAATGGCTGGAGTGGTTTCCACCAGCGCGCGGTGCCGAGCCTCCGCTTCAGTCAGCCTGAGTAGCCGTGTTTTGAGCTTTACGGTGTAATCAAGGCTGGCGACCTGTTCCTCTACGACTTCCTGCGATGCGCTGGCTGCATCGGCCGGTGGCAGCTTCAGATAGGCCTCTGCTTCACCATGGTCGTGATGGACTTCCATCCCGGCCTTTTTTGCAATATGCATCATGCTCTGGTTGGACGACAGGAAGTGCATGTACAAGGTGTCCACATCAGCGTTACGGCAGTGTATCGCCGCACGATCGAAAAGCCTGGTGCCGATGCCTATGCCTTGCGCCGATGCGGATACCGATACACCAAACTCCGCGACGCGTTTTTTGCTGGTGGCACGGGCGACTGCAGGCAGGGCTTCGCGCGGCACAAAGGCGAGATGTCCGACACCGGCCAGCATGAGCGCATTGTCATAGACGCCGAACAGGGTATCGCGGGCGAAATTCATCTGTTGCACATAGGCCGAAATCAGTTCATCTGGGAAGACTATACCGAAACGCAACAGCCGGGCGCTTGCATCAAGCGCGAGGAAATGCATTAGCAAACGATGGCGATCACCCTCGGACAATTCCCTGACGTGCATATCGGGTTTGTCCGGCGCGTGGCCGACTTTAGCAAAATGAGAGAAAGGGTTGGTAGATAAATAACCCGAGCTCATCGTGAGCCCTCCCGCGATCGATGCCATACTTAATTATCCGGCGCGAAAATTCATTAAGCAAGCGGCCTACACCCAGCGGCCGCGAGGGCAAGCATCGCGCCTGCCCCGGCATTGCCGCGTAAACCCGCGATCACGAGATGTGACATGGTGTTGAGGATAAGGTCATCGATGGCGTCGTGTGCCCCCTCGAAGTGTGAGTTTGCCGCGCCTATTGTTATCCGGTTGCCCTACCGACTTCTGTGAAGAATTCACAAATCGTCCGCCGGCGCATGCAATCGCCATGATCGCTTCCCAGACACACCGCGAGCCTTGGGCCTACCGGCTGTCCCAGGTGACGGGGGTTTCGGTAAAGGCGGGGAGTTTGTAGATACAGTTGCGTGCGATATCGGCAACATCGACGTCCTATTCCGCGGCGACGAGGTGTCGCCCGGCCGGAGCTATAGTTTGGCCAGACGACGTAATAATCGGGACCGTTAGTTCTTGTCCCACATTACGTCGCACTGCTCCGTTGCCGCGGCGGTTAACATTTCCACTAGCGGGTAGGCTCGGTTGGCTAGGCTAACCCGTGGCGCCTTCGTCCCCTCGTCGTCGCCATCCGCTGCTTGGCCCTTCGCGTCGGGCGTTTCGATGGCTTTTTTTAAGCGCACTAAGGCCGATGGGATCTGGTCCGAGAGCAGGGCGCCCGGGACGGTCCCACTATGCCCCATGAGTTTGAGTAGCGTCACCGCGACGTCGCCAAACATCGTTATCTCCCCCGAAACCTTGCTGCGAAATGTGACTAACATGTGTGTCTCCATATCCGATTCTGCGGTCAAGCGACGCCGAGCATATACGTTGGGGTATCCATTATTCTATCGGATCGGCGCGAGCTTGAAGGACAACGTCGACGCGGTGCGCCATCCATCTGGGGTGCAATACCGGTTAACAATGAGGAGACCCACCCCCGCGTCCCCGCGCCCTCCCGCAAAGAAAAAGGCCAACGGAGAGCCGTTGGCCTTGGATGATTGGTGGAGGCGGCGGGAATCGAACCCGCGTCCGCAAGTCCTCCGCCCTCGGTTCTACATGCGTAGCCGGCTCTTCAATTTAACCGCTGGTCTTCCGAGTGGCAGGAATGACCCGCGGCGGGCCCGATTAGGTTTTAGCGAATCCGCCTCGGGCGGGTTTCATCGCGAGCTTGTGAGAGTCGGCCTCTGAGTTGAGCGCACAAGCACGGGACTCAATCAGAGGCTAGCGGGGATTAAGCCGCTAGGGCGTAGTTGTCGTCGTTGGCAACTATATTGGTTTGCAGTTGGATTTACGAGGTGTGCTGCGCCTCGGCATGCCCCTTAGGTTTTGTGACCGGCGTCGAAGCCAGGTCGCCCCCATGGAAAACTAAGACCATCTCAATGACTACAAGTTTACATTATACGCGAAACCGGAGCAGTCCGCAGGGCGCGACAATGTTCGAAGTTACGCTCGCGCTTTCAAAACGCGTTCTTGCTCGCGCCGCCAATCCCGGTCTTTTTCGGCGGCCCGCTTGTCGTGTTCCTTTTTACCTTTTGCCAGTCCGATCTCCAGTTTGGCTCTCCCGCGTTTCCAGTACATGGCGGTCGCGACGGCCGTGTAGCCCTTGCGTTCCACGGCGCCGATCAAGCGGTTGATCTCGCTGCGATTCAATAATACCTTGCGGGTTCGCTGGGGATCGGGGTGAATGTGCGTCGAAGCCGTGGGTAAGGGCGTGATGAGGGCCCCGAATAACCAGGCCTCGCCGTCTTGCAGTAAGACGTAGCTATCGCGGATCTGGATGCGTCCGGCGCGCAAGCTTTTGACTTCCCAGCCCTCGAGCACGAGTCCGCCTTCGAATCGCTCCTCGACGGAGTAGTCGTGCTTCGCCTTCTTGTTGAGGGTGATCGTACTTTCAGGAATTTTTGCTTTTTTCATAACGGTGAGTGCCATTGCGGCCAGGCGTCAATGATAAGCACCGCGGTCGCGATTCGGCATGACTGCGCGTATCGCGTTGGGAGCACCGCGTACTTATAAACCCGCCTGCGTTCGTATTAGTATCACTCATGCATGAACGGCTTGATAAGCGGCGATGAGCAGTATTAATCGAAGCGCCTTGGTCCCCTATACAGCCGAGCAGATGTATGATCTAGTCAATGACATCGAAGCTTACCCGGAATTCCTGCCTTGGTGTACCGCCGCGACAGTGCTTGCCCGCGATCCACACGCGGTGCGCGCCACCTTGTGCTTGGCCAAGGGCGCTCTCCAGCAGAGTTTTACCACCCGGAACTCCCTGCAAGCGGGCCGTCGCATCGATATGCGATTAGAAGCGGGGCCGTTTCAATATCTCAACGGAACCTGGCTGTTCCAGGCCCTCGGGACCCAAGGATGCGAGGTCTCCTTGCACCTGCACTTCGAGCTGACGAAAGGGGTACTCGGCCTCGCCTTCGGCCAAATCTTCAAGCAACTGGCCAATTCGCTCGTGGAAGCTTTTTGCCGCCGTGCCGAGGAACGCTATGGAACCAGGCGGCAACGCTAGCGCCGCGATCGCGATCCGAGTGGCCTATGCCACGCGCGAGGAGCAAGTCATCGTAGAGTTATCCGTACCGGATGGTACAACGATACAGGAAGCGATCCAACGATCGGGTATCCTGAATCGCTATCCCGACATCGATCTGCGGCGCCAAGGCGTAGGTATCTTCGGCGAAGCGCGTACCTTGGACTATTGTCCTCGAACCGGAGATCGGATCGAGATTTACCGTCCCTTAGTGCTTGATCCTAAAGAGGCGCGCCGGAAGAGGAAAAAGTCAATATAGATTTCGCCCCACGGGGTGAACCCCGTGGGGCGACCAAAGGAGAGAGCTGCGCCTCTCCCCTTTGGAAACCCCATCGCTAAGGGTCCCCGCGGCAAGACCGCGGGGAATAGAGATCTAAATCATTCCGATAACGGCAGGCCAGGGCGGTTTTGATGCGTGGCGAGCTCGATATCGTCTTTTTTCTTGACCTGGTCCGCGACACGATCCGAGTCGTCCTCGCCAAAACCGATGCCCGCCAGCAAGCGCTCGAACAAGCTCCGCTTCCGCTCGTCGGGGACTTGAATGGTTACCTCTTGTGGCGGCGTATAGATAAGCGGGGCGCGCGCGGCCTTCACATCGCCGCCGATGCGAGCCAGGTGATCATTCTCGAAATATAAAGATACCCGCCGCTCGGCCCGAGTGTCGCCGCCGTTCTGTTGGGTGTAGACATAGTCCCACCGGTTCTGATGGAAGACGTCCGCGAGCAGGGGTGTCCCCATAATATAACGGACCTTGTTCTTATCCATGCCCGCCTCGAGTTGGGCCAGCATGTCCTGAGTGACAACATTTCCCTGCTGCACATCGACGCGATAAACGAACGGCACGCGAAGCGATTCCAGGGTCGGGGCACTAGAACAAGAAGCAAGTAAAAGCGCTAAGCAGGACGCGGCTAAGGTGCGAATAGTACCTTTGTGCATGGACAGACTCCCCCTCTTGTCGAGAATAGTTTTTAGCTATTTTATCCGGCATTGCGACACGCCGCCACCCTTATACAGTAATCCGTCGATAATGGGTATACTGGAAGCCGGGCAGGGGTGCTCGCTATAGGTCAAGCGCTGCACGTTGCGTGCCTGCGCCACTCAGCAACGATATGACTGTGGAAACCCAAGATCTCAAGAGAGCCGGGCTCAAAGCGACGCTACCGCGGCTACGCATACTGCATATCCTCGAGACGGGCGATCGTCGGCATTTCAGTGCCGAGGACGTGTACAAAGCCCTGCTCGATGCGGAGGAAGACGTGGGTCTGGCCACGGTGTATCGCGTGTTGACCCAATTCGAAGGGGCAGGGCTGGTCACGCGCCACCATTTCGAGGGTGGGCATTCGGTCTTCGAGTTGAATCAAGGAACGCATCACGACCATTTGGTATGCGTACGCTGCGGCAGAATCGAGGAGTTCGTGGACAACGTTATCGAGGACCGGCAAGTCGATATCGCCCATCGCCATGGATTCTCGATTACCGATCACGCGATGTATCTCTATGGGGTCTGCCAAAAATGTCAAGAGGGGCAATCCCGTGAACCGTGATTGGCATACCGGTATTTGATCCTTCGCGCTAGAATTCCTAGAATCGCCGCACCATGTACTCGCTGGCGTAGCTCAGTCGGTAGAGCAGCTGATTTGTAATCAGCGGGTCGGGGGTTCGAATCCTCTCGCCAGCTCCACTTAAGGAAGCTCTGCAAGAGTGTCGCGAGCAAGTCCAGATGCGCGGAGCCGCGGAGGGAGTCGCGAGACATATCAGGTAGATAGGCGAGCGACGAGCGAGCACGCGACAAAGCAGATGGGCTGCGCAGTAACTTTTGCAGAGCTTCCTTAAGACCCCGGCCAGAAGGATTAACACGCTAGTCGATCAATTTCTCAGAAACTAACGAGCCATTATGGAACTCAACAAGAAATACCGCTCGATTTTTTCCCCAACCACTGCCGAGGATCGGCGTCGCAACTTCGAGAATTACTGGGGGTTTACGACCCGCCACGGGGGCGATCTGTTGGAAGAGGATAAAGATCTTACGGAGAAACGGGCGCGCTTGGGGTATTTCAAGGACAATCCTGTGCGTTCTCGGCAACCATTATGTGAACCGTCGGCCTTTTATCGCAACTATAAGAAACTTACCGATCCCCTTGAAGCGCTCGACCGCAAAACGCTGTTGCTGACCTGTATCTATAAGTTCGCCCGCCATGAATGGGTCGGCATCCAAGCCGCGTGGGAGGTCATCCCCGCGATGGCAAAGACCAAGAATCTGACGCAACGGATCAGCCGCATGCATCTGGCGGAGGAATTCTGTCACGCGCGCCTATTTAATGAGATGTTTCGTACCTTTCATCTTGATGCTGTCGAATGGGAGCCGCTCGGTTGGGCCCAACGCTGGTTCTATCAGTTTTTTGCCCGGCTGCCCGGTGAGCTGATGAACGCGCCCGCCTTTGTCACCGAGCTGATGGGTTTGACGTTCTATCACCATTTGGAAAACGCATTCGACACAATTCTCGCCGACGAACCGCAGGCCCGCGACCGGCTGCGGGAATTGCTGCACGAGATCATGGTGGACGAGCTCGCGCATGTTGGCCAGCGGCGAAATTTTATCGGCCCCATCGGGATTAGGATCGCACGCTTGATCGTGCGTCCGATGTACCGCCTGTTCTTTCGCGATCTCCCGGAAAGCAGGTTGCTTTTTGACCTCGAGGCGATGATCGCCGAGGGGTTGGCTTTCGACTACAACGCAGTCCGGCCGGCGCTCCTAGAGCGCAGTTGGGTACCAAGCTACTGCCGAGTTCGGTAAACCCTCGCTAGTACGCTCGGGAAGACAGGAAATGCATCAGCCAGGCAGTCTAACCCAGCGGATCTCGGCCCAGATCTTGGCGGTCCGGCAGGGCGAGAAACAGCGCGCCCGGCTGCGCAGTGTTTTGGAATGGCTGCATGACAAGGAAATAGCGATCGTACTGTGGCAGGTGGACGCCGCGCGCCGAGGCAGCCTGCGCGCCCTAGCGAGGGCGGTTAACCACCTCAGCAACGGTTGGCTGTTCGTGATGTACGGGGTTGCTTTGTCGATCTATCAGGGGTGGAGCGCGGCTTTGATAATCTTTGCCGCGTTGTTATCGCTCGGGATAACGCATGTCATCTATCCGGTGCTGAAAGCGTATATCGCGAGGTTGCGCCCCATGGATCGCGTGCTGAACCTCACCTCCGAGGTCCGGCCGCTTGATCGGTATTCTTGTCCGAGCGGCCATTGCATGACGGCGATGGCGCTTTCGGTTCCGATCGTGTTCACGCTGCCCGACACCGCTACCGTATTGTTTCCGATCGTGGCCCTGATCGGATGGGCGCGGATCGCCGTCGCGCATCATTATCCGAGCGATTTGATTCTCGGCGTATTGCTTGGTTATGTCGTGGCATGGCCCGTCAGTCATCTCCTATTCTAACGCGCGCGGCGTAACTTCCGGCGGGGCCCGAGCTCGCTTTCGTAGAGGCGCTTCACGCCATCCCCCATCGAGGTTTCGATATCCCTGATGTTTCTTACCAGGCGCTCGAACCCTCCGATCTCGACCGAGGCTGCTTGGTCCGTCCCCCACATGGCTCGATCCAGCGTGATGTGGCGTTCGATGAAGGTTGCGCCCAAGGCGACCGCAGCAAGCGAAGGAGCGAGGCCCACCTCGTGACCCGAGTAACCGATCGGCGCCTCGGGATACATGCCCTTGAGCGTCTCGATCATGCGCAGGTTAAGCTCGTCGAGCCCACAGGGATAGGTCGATGTGGAGTGGGCGATCAAAAGGTTTGCAACACTACCGATGGCGTCCACCGCCGCGGTGATCTCGTCCAGCGTGGACATGCCGGTGGAGAGCATCACCGGCCGACCCGTGGCGCGGACCTTTTGCAGCAACGGTAGATCGGTGAGCGACGCGCTCGCCATCTTGTAGAAGGGCGGATCGAAGTGCTCCATGAAATCCACCGACGCCTCGTCCCAACACGAGGCGGTCCAGTCGAGCCCGAGCGTTCGGCAGTAGCGGTCTATGTGTGCATACTCCGGCCGGCCGAGCTCGATCTTGCGCCGGTAGTCGATGTAGCTCATGCGGCCCCAGGGTGTATCGCGCTCGATCTGCCACTGGTCTTGCGGCACACAGAGCTCCGGAGTGCGTTTTTGAAACTTGACCGCATCGGCCCCGGCGCGCTTGGCGCCTTCGATGAGCCGCTTGGCGATCTCGACCGAGCCGTTATGGTTGATGCCTATTTCGGCGATGAGATAGACCGGCTCCCCGTCACCGATGGCGCGGCCTTGAATGTTGACCTTTGGGCGTGACATACGCTTCGTTCTCCTACTATTCGCTAGGGTGCTACCAGACCGTAAACCCGCCGTCCACGACCAGGTTGGCGCCGGTCATATAGGCCGAGGCATCGGAGGCGAGAAAGACGAGCGCCCCATGTAGTCCTCCGGCACGGCCATACGCCCCAACGGCGTCGGCCGCGAGTACTCGGCAATGAAATCATCGGCCTGCGCGTTTTCGACACCCCCGGGTGAAAGCGCGTTGACCCGCACCCCGCGTGGTGCCCAATAGGCGGCCAAGTATCGACTGAAGGCGAGCACCGCGCCTTTGGTCGCCGGATAGACCGCCGACTTATAAAATCGCTGCTGGCCGTGACGGTCCCGGTACAGGGACTGGTCCGGCGCCACGAGCCCATAGGTCGAGCCAATGTTAATGATACTGCCGTGGCCGCGCGCGGCCATCCGCGCGCCGATGATCTGGGAGCACAAGAATACCCCGGTGACATTAACGTCTAATGACAGTTTCCAACGTTCCAAGGGATAGTTCTCGAATTGCGAACGCTCAAGCGCCACCGATGGGCTTTCGAAGCGGTCGTTGACGGCGGCATTATTGACCAGAATGTCGATGTGACCGGTGCGTTCGAGCACCGCATCCACTAGCCGCCGCAAGGATACGGGATCGGTGACATCCGCCGCATAAGCGAGTGCGCCCTGGCCAAACTCATGGGCGACACTCTCGCACGCGGCTTGCTCCAAATCGGTCGCGACCACCGCCGCGCCCGCTTCGGCTAAAGCCTTGCAGTGATAACGGCCGAGGAGCCCCGCGGCGCCGGTGACAATAGCCGTTTTGCCCTGCAGGGAAAAGCGCTCCAGAGTGTTCACGGGAACTTAGTCGGCTCGATGATCGTTCTAGAAGATTACGCTTTGATGACCGAGGACAGCAAGCGGTTCGAAGGGCCGACTCAATAGATTTATGCGCGTACTCGGCGCGTGTCGCGCCACCCGCGTGTTCATCTCGATAGCGTGGTCGAAGTCCTATGGGTGGAACTTGCCTGCCGTAGGAAAGCCTAATTCTCTGCACTATCGGTTACCACAAGCGAGCATATATCGAGATCAACCATGTCGATGTCAAAAGAGGCCTTAGCAAAGGTTGAGTGGAAGTCAAAGGTATTAAAAAGAGGCAACATGACAAAACCGCATGCCGTGGCGTTGAGCGTCTCGTTGTCTTTTATCACCATCTGTTTCAGTCCCACCGCTGTCGAGCAGCGAGAAGCCCAAGAGCTAGCGAACGGTAACGGCCCTGGTATTGTGGAACAGATAGAGCAGGGGTCGAGCGAGAAATCCGAATAACGGAACGAGATAGCGTCGATCCGCGCTTGATTAAACCGGCGGGATTGCGCGGCGATCTGCTTTCAGAACCTCACGCCCTGATAAATTTCCCCTGCCGGAATCGCTGTTCCCACGCTACTCAATTCGAGATCCTCATAGCCTTCCAGGGTTACCACCGTCCAACTGCCATCCGCTTCTATATGGACGCCTTCCTGATGGCAAGGTCGAGCTCCGCGTGTTGGAACAGATAGGCTGCAGTTCTATATCCGGCCTGTTGTGCAGGCGGATGCCCGCGGGCCCTGATGGAATT
>Ga0187892_10002635_pt1 | contig 35109 bp, 30 predicted proteins | sample MA1701073metaG_FD_139345 | JGI IMG/M metagenome (GOLD analysis project Ga0187892, IMG submission 139345) | Bio-ooze microbial communities from a basaltic lava cave in the Kipuka Kanohina Cave System on the Island of Hawaii, USA - MA170107-3 metaG ... | reverse complement strand
TCGGCGCGCGATCGTTCCGGCTTCTCGCGCGCCGACCTCCGCTGAGCGTGCGCCCTTTCAGGGAAGAACCGAGCGCACGCTCAGAGGGCCCCGCGGGCCGAAGTTTCAAACTGAACCAGCACCCCGCCCGCTCAAGACCTGCGCTGCAGCAGCGCCTCGAACTCGTCCGGGATTCGCGCCCTGGCGCGGGCCAGCTCGCGGTCCACCAGCCCTTGCTGGACCAGCCGCACCAGGCTGCTGTCGAGCGACAGCATGCCGGCCTGCCGCTCCAGCGTGAGCTGCGAGCGCAGGTGCGCGATCTTGCCCTGGCGGATCAGGTTCCTCACCGCGTGCGTCGCGACCATGACCTCGACCGCCGGGACCCGCCCCTTGCCGTCGGCTCGTGGGAGCAGTTGCTGGGAGACGATGCCGGCCAGCGAGATGGAGAGCTGGGTCCGCACCTGCTCCACCTGCCCTGCCGGGTAGCTGTCCAGGATGCGATGGATCGTCTGGGGCGCGTCGCCGGTGTGCAGCGTCGAGAGCACCAGGTGGCCGGTCTCGGCCGCCGTGATCGCGATGGAGATCGACTCGGGATCGCGCATCTCGCCGATCAACAGGACGTCGGGGTCTTGCCGCAGCACCGACCGCAGCGCGGAGGCGAACGAGCGCGCATCCCGTCCGATCTCGACGTGCTCGACCACGCTCTGGCCGGGCGGGTGCGTGTACTCGACCGGATCCTCGATGGTGATGACGTGGACGCTGCGGTGAGCCAGGATACGCCGCATCAGCGCGGCCAGCGTCGTGGACTTGCCCGTGCCCGTGGGCCCGGTGACGAGGACGAGACCGTACTCGAGCTCGGCGAAGCGGCCGAGCGCCGCCGGCAGGTGCAGGGCCTCGAGATCGAGCGCCCGCTCGGGGAGCAGCCGCAGGGCCGCGGACCAGTTCCCGCCCGTGCGGTGCACGTTGCAGCGGAAGCGCCCGATGCCCGGCCGCGCCTGGGCGAAATCCACGGTGCCCGCCCCGGCGAGTCGCTCGGCGTGCGTGGCGGGGACGAGCGCCGCGCACAGCGCCGCCGTGGTGGCCGGCGCGAGCTCTTGGTCCTCCAGCGGCACGAGCCGCCCGTTGACTCGCGCCGTCGGCCGGGTGCCCGCAACCAGCAGGAGATCCGAGGCGTGGGCCTCGCGGGCGGCGGACAGCAGGCGGGTCAGCCACTCCCGGCCCGCTTCGTCGTCGCCCGGCAGGGACCAGCCCGGGTGGGTCGCTGCCGGCAGGCGAGCGGGGGTCGGGTCGACCTCCGCCTCGCCCGCGGCCGCCCCGGCCGGAACGAGACCCGCCGTACGGTTGAGCCGCTGGATCAGGGCTTCGAGATCGGGGTCGGGCCGCAACCGCTTGGTCATGCTCAGGGATATACGGCACCCCGCCGCCTCCTGTCTACCGACCGCTCCCCGTGGAGAACTTGCAGCGCAAACGTGGCCGGCGGGCCTGACGGCGGGGTTCCGCCGGCGTAGAATTCGTCCGTGCCGGGAGGGGCTGTCTCCCGCGAGGATCCGGATTTGGGCGCGTTGAAACACGTGTCGTTGGTGTTCGTCTGCGGCCTGGCCGCGATGGCGCCGGCGCGCGCGGAAGGCTGGTGCAGCGTCGTGTTCAAGGACGTTGCCCGCGAAGCGGAGCTGGTCCTGCTGGCCCGCGTCGATGGGCCGAAAGAGTCGCCGGTGCGGCTGAGCGTCGTCGAAGTGCTGAAGGGGGAGTATCGGGCAACCGGCTTGGCGCTCGCCACGCACGACGCGGGCCTCGTGCCGTTCAAGGGCGGAGACATCCTGCTCCTGGCGCTGGACCACCGACACCGCCCCGTGAGCGGCGTGCGCGGGCTCGGCGCGTGCGACCCGATCAGCATGTTGCTCGTCCGCGGCGGGAAGCTGCGGGCCCGGGATCGCGAGAACTACGACAGCCGGGAAGGGCCGCTGGCGCTCGACGAGCTGCGCGGCGAGCTGGCCCGCGAACTGGCCGTGGTTTCGCGGGCGACGCGTGGGCCCTGATCGAGGCCCGGCGCGCCCCACCGATTCGACCCAGGCGCGGCCCGCGGTGCAGCAGGGTCGTCGTGGTACGATCTCGCCCCCGGCCGCTCCCGGTCGCGCACGCCCCGTGCCGGTCCGTTCCAGGCAGGCGGCCCCGTTCGGAGGCGTCGTGAGCCCACAGCGTTTCGCGTGCACTGTCCCGCTCCTTGCGCTGGCGGCGCTCCTCCCCGCCGGGACGCTGGCCGACAGCGCCACCCACCCCTTCACGGTCCACGACATGCTGGCGATGGATCGCATCTCGGATCCGCAAGTCTCTCCCTCCGGAGACCGCATCGTGTTCGTCGTGCGCACGACCGACCTCGCGGAGAACCGCGGTCGCACCGACCTGTGGCTCGTGGGCGGCGACGGCCGCGGGCTGCGGCGGCTCACCTCCCACCCGTCCGCGGAGAGCAACCCGCGCTGGTCGGCGGACGGCCAGAGCGTCTGGTTCCTCTCCACCCGGTCGGGCTCCTCGCAGGTCTGGCGCATTCCGGTAGACGGAGGGGAGGCGTTGCAGGTCACCGACCTGTCGCTCGACGTCTCGAGCGTCGTGGTCTCTCCCGACGGCGGGCGCATCGCCTTCTCGGTCGAGGTCTTCCCCGATTGCGCGACCTTGGCCTGTACCCAGGAGCGGCTCGATCAACTGGCGGCGCGGCGGACCAGCGCCCGCGTCTACGAGCGGCTGTTCGTCCGCCACTGGGATACCTGGAAGGACGGCCGGCGCTCGCATCTCTTCGTCATGTCCACGGAAGGCGGCGAGCCGGTCGACGTGATGCACGGCATGGATGCGGATTGTCCGACGAAGCCGTTCGGCGGTCCCGAGGATTTCGCCTTCACGCCGGACGGTCGGGCCCTGGTGTTCAGCGCGCGGGACGCCGGACGCGAGGAAGCCTGGTCCACCGACTTCGACCTCTACCGGGTTCCCGTGGACGGTTCGGCGCCACCGATGAACCTCACTCCGGACAACGACGCCTGGGACAGCCAGCCCGCGTTCTCACCCGACGGCAAGACGCTGGCCTATCTGGCGACGCGCGTGCCGGGCTACGAGGCCGACCGGTTCCGCGTGGTGCTGCGATCCTGGCCGGAGGGCCCGAGCCGCGTGCTGACCGAGGAGTGGGACCGCTCTCCGCAGGCGATCGCGTGGTCGGCCGACGGCAGGGTCATCTACGCGAACGCCCCGAGCCTCGGCCATCATCCGCTGTACGCGATCGACGCCGCCACCGGCAAGGCGCGCCCGGTCGTCGAGCACGGCCACGTGCGGTCGATGGCCGAGGCGGGGGGCCGGATCGTCTTCGGCATGGACCACCTGCGCTCGCCGGTCGAGCTGTATGGCGTGCGGCGCGACGGCGGCGACCTTCGGCCGATCACGAACATCAACGCGACGAGGGTCGCCGCGGCCCGCATGGGCCAGCCGGAACAGTTCGAGTTCGCCGGCTGGAACGGCGAGACGGTCCGCGGCTGGCTGGTGAGACCGGTCGATTTCGACCCGGCGAACTCCTATCCCGTGGCATTCCTGATCCACGGCGGGCCGCAGGGCTCGTTCGGCAACGACTTCCACTATCGATGGAACCCGCAAGCCTTTGCCGGGGCGGGCTACGCGGCGGTGATGGTCGACTTCCACGGCTCGGTGGGGTACGGCCAGGCCTTCACGGACTCGATTCGCGGGGATTGGGGGGGCAAGCCGCTCGAGGACCTGCAGCGGGGGCTGGCCGCGATCCTCGAACGCCACCCGTGGCTCGACCGCGAGCGAGTCTGCGCGCTGGGGGCCTCGTACGGCGGGTACATGGTCAACTGGATCGCCGGGAACTGGCCCGACCGGTTCCGCTGCCTGGTCAACCACGACGGGAACCTCGACGAGCGCATGGCCTACTTCGACACCGAGGAGCTGTGGTTTCCCGAGCGTGACCATGAGGGCACGCCGTGGGACAACCCTGAGGGTTACCGCAAGCACAACCCGGTCGAATTCGTGCAGAACTGGAAGACGCCGATGCTCGTGATCCACGGCGGGCTGGACTACCGCGTGGTGGACACCCAGGGCATCGCCACGTTCAACGCCCTGCAGCGGCGGGGCGTGCCGAGCAAGTTCGTGCACTTCCCCGACGAGAACCACTGGGTGCTCAAGCCGCACAACAGCATCTTCTGGCACGAGACCGTGCTGGACTGGCTCGCGCGGTGGACCCGTGAGCCTTGAGGGGCGCCGGTTGCGGCCGCGCGACCTGCTGTTCGGCCTGTACGTCGCGTGCTGCCTGGCCGCCCTGATCTGGCCCGGCTACGATTCCGCGGGGGCGGCTTGTTCTGCGCCGGCGGGCTCGCCGCTTCGATGTCTTCCGGCGACGCCATGGCCCACGCCGCCGCGTCGATCGTAGTGCTCGACGGCCCCGCCATGCAGCGAGCCCGCGTGTCGTCCCCCCCGCGCAGCGTCCTGTGGACGACGAGCCTGAGCCACGGGCTGATCCACGTCTACGAGCTGGCGGTCCCGGCGCTCTTGATCCTGATCCAGGAGGACTTCGCGGTGGGGGATCTGGCGATGGGCCGGGCGATCACGCTGTTCGGCCTGATGTTCGGCCTGGGCGCGCTGCCCGCGGGGTATCTCGTCGATCGCCTGGGTTCGCGCTTGCTGCTCGCCGGCTGTTTGTGGAGCGCCGCGGCTTGCATGGCCTGCATGGCGCTCAGCCCGTCGTTCGGCGCCTTTGCGGCGAGCGCGGCTTGCCTCGGCCTGAGCTCGAGCATCTACCATCCGGCCGGCACGGCCCTGATCACGCACTCGCTGCCCGTGTCGGGACGGGTCTTCGCCACCCACGGCATGCTGGGCAACCTGGGCGTCGCGGGCTCGAGCGCGATCGCCGGAACGCTGGGCGCGCTCTTCGGCTGGCGCTGGGCGGTGGCCTCGTTATCGATCCTGGGCTTCGGGCTGGGTCTGCGCGTCTGGAGCCTGGAGATCCCGGCCCAGCGCGAGGTCCGGCAGCGCCCCGGGCAGGGGCACTGGCCGGCGTTCGCCGCCCTGCTCGTGGCCATGGGCTTCATGGGCATGGTCTACCGTGGGGTCACGACGTTCCTGCCCAAGCTCTTGGCCACGAGCTACGCCTCGGGGCCCAGCGCCGGAGCGGCGCTGGGGGGCCTGTTGACGACCTTCGCGCTACTGTGCGGACTGCTCGGGATGTACGTCGCGGGTCGTGCGGTCGACCGCGGACTGCGGCCCGCTCGAGTCTTCCTGATCGGAGCCGCCGTGCAGACGCCGCTGCTCTTGGCAGTGGCCAGCGTCGGGGCGGGCGGGCTGCTGCCGCTCGTCATGGCCGTCGCGTTCTTTCATTTCTTCACCCAGCCTCCGGCCAATCACATGGTGGCCGACTTCGTGGCGCCGCGGCATCGCGGCCTGGGCTACGGTCTGTACTTCTTCGTGGCCTTCGGCGCCGGCTCGTTCGGCGCGACCTACGGCGGATGGGTCAGCGACCGCGCGGGCCTTGCGCGGGCCTTCTCCGCGCTGGCGGTCCTGCTGGCTCCCGCGCTGCTCGCGGCCCTCGCGCTGAGCTTCACCCGGCTCGGCCAGCAGCGGTTCGGCGAGCGGGACAACGGAGCGGGTAGCGCAGCGGAACCGTGAGACGCGCCGGACTCGGGATCCGCGGCGCGGCCTCAGACGCTCTGGCGCGTTTCCGGTCGCCGGCTCAGCCGTTCCTTGCCATGGAGGAAGGAGTCGATCGCGTAGCGGTCGCCGCTGCCGCCGAACCGCTCGAATTCGATGCCCACGCCCGGGATGCGCGCGTCGGCGCCGGCGTCCGACAGATCGGGCGTCACCGTGCGGACGACCCGGCCGACCACGTGGACCCGACCCTCGTGACCGGGCAGCGGAAACGTCAGGGCGCAACGCATCCCCACGTCGATCCCCGCGGTCGTCTGCAGGAACAGGCCGCTGGGCGACAGGTCCCGCATGTAACCGAGGAGCGTCGAGTCCGTGCCGTCGAAGTAGACCGGGACCTGAACCGGTACGCGCGAGCGGCGCACGTAGCACCACACGCGGTTGCGTCCCAGCGTGCGAGCCTCCGCCAGCGCGTCGCTCGCTCGCGCCAGCAATTCCCGGGCGTCGTCGGCGTCGCCGGGAAAAGAGGCGGTACCCAGCGTCGCCGTGACCCGCGAAGCGGATCCGTCTCCCAGGAAACAATGACGTTCGATCTCGAGGCGCAGCGTCGCCGCGACCTGACGCGCATCGCCCCGGCCGCCGTCCGGGAGCAGGATCGCGAAGTCGTCGTCGCCCAGTCGCGCGATGCGCTCCTCGTCGTCGCTCGCGGCGCGCAGGATGTCGGACAGCTCGCGCAGGACCGCGTCGCCGGCGCTCCGTCCCTCGCGGTCGTTGACGCTCCGCAGGTGGTCGACGTCGAGCAGGATCAAGGACAGCGGGCGGGCGGCCGAGGACGCCGCGGCGAAGTCGGCGGTGATGCGCGCGGCGAAGGAGCGGCGGTCACACAGTCCGGTCAAGGGGTCGCGGCCACGGTCCCCGAATGCCGTCTCGCGCAGGGGAGAGCGGGAAAGCATGCGCAGCACGGTCACCAGCATGCGGTCTCCCGGCCCGTTGAGCGGGCGGACCAGGGTCTCGACGTCCAGCTGGCGCCCGTCGCGGCAGCGCAGCGTCAGTTCGAGACTGCCGGGGGTCGATCCCATGGGGATCGAGCCGTCGTACAGCGCGATCGGCTCGATCGCCGGCGCGCCGCTCCTCGACCGTGCGGCGGCCAGGCTCAGCTCCTTGTGCCGACCGACCACGTCGAGGGCCGGCCACCCCGTCAGCTGCTCGAGCGCATGGTCGAAGCCCAGCAGGGTGCCGCGGCAATCGACGATGAACGAGCCCAGGGTCGACCGCGCGTTGCGTGCGAGAGCGTCCATGGTTCCTCCGCTTCCCGGCCGAATCTAGTGTCCCGTGGGACGTGGGGCAAGGACGGCCCGCTCCTGCGGCCGGCCGCTCGAAGCCCGAAAGCACGGGATTCCCGTGGCGCAGGCGCCTCCCGGCGCGGCCGCGGCGAGCCGGGCGACTCGAACCGCGGATCCAGGCCGGCCGGTGCTAGCGCTCTTCGACGAGCAGCAGCGTGGTCGGGTCGAGCGCCAGCTTCAGGTCCGAGACCTCGGGATTGTCGTGGTCCTTGAGCAGGGAGACGTGGACCGCCTTCATGTCGTGGGCCATCTGCAGGATCACGTCGATGCCGCGCTCGAGCCGGGCGACGGGCTCCGGCACGCCGGTGCGGTTGGTGTCGGCATCGCGATGGGTCACCGCGGACATCCACAGCTCGGAGTTGGAGGATTCGGCGATCTCGCGCAGCATCGTCATCTGCTCGGCGGTGGCCTGCTCGAAGGCGAAGCCGTCGATGGTCACCGCGTCCGGCCTGAAGTCCCCGTGCTCGCGCATGAAAGCGATTGTGTCGCGCAACTTCTCGATGCTGAACGTGCCGTCCAGGTAGCAGTGGATGCGGCGGTTGCGCTCGATCTCCAGGCGCACCTTCCACACGTCCTCCAGCTCGCGCTCGCGGGCCAGGTCCATGAAGACCTCGTCGTAGAACGCCCGGACCTTGTCGCTGCCGTGCCCGAGCGAGACGTGGAGCACCTTGCGTCCGCGCATCAGGTCGTCCAGCGCGATGCCGACGAGGAACGCGGTCTTGCCCACGCCATGGCGAGCGATGACGACCCCGATGTTCCCCGTGCCGAGTCCGCCGTGGATCGAGGCCTCGAGCACCCGGACCGGACTGCGCTCATTGATCTCCTTGCGGCGCATGCGTTCTCCTCAACCCCGTTTGCGGTCGGCGTACTTGGCAATCAGCTCTTCGGAGACCTCCGCTGGAACCGGAGCGTACTTGGCGAACTCCATCGTGTATTCGGCCGTGCCCTGAGTGGACGAGCGCAGATCGGTCGAGTAGCCGAACATCTCGGCCAGCGCGACCTCGGCCTCGACCCGCACGAAGCCCTCGGACTCCGTCGTGCCCACGATCATTCCGCGTCGCTGCATCACCGTCTTGACGAAAGCCCCCTGGAATTCGCCGGGGCCCTCGACCGCCACGCGCATGATCGGCTCCAGGATCTGCGGCTTGGACTTGAAGTAGGTCTCGACGAACGCCCCGCGCGCCGCCGCCCGGAAGGCCATGTCCGAAGAGTCGACCGCGTGCGAGGCGCCGTCGTTGACCACGACGCGCAGCCCGGTCACCGGAAAGCCGATCAGCCGCCCCCGGGCCATCGCGGCCAGGAAGCCCTTCTCGATGGCGGAGATGAACTCGGTGGGGATGGCGCCCCCGCGAACCTCGTTGACGAACTCGAAATCGCCGGCCTCGTAGGGCTCGATGTAGCCGGCGATGCGTCCGTACTGCCCGGACCCGCCGGTCTGCTTCTTGTGTGTGTAGTTGAATTCCGCGCGCTGGCTGATCGCCTCGCGGTAGGCCACCTCGGGCCGGCCGGTCTCGACCTCGGCCTGGTACTCGCGCTTCATGCGCTCGACGTACACGTCGAGGTGCAGCTCGCCCATGCCGGAGATGATGGTCTGCCCGGACTCCGCGTCGACGCGCGCGCGGAAGGTCGGGTCCTCCTTGACGAAGCGCGCCAGCGCTTTGGCCACGTTGGTCTCGGCCTTGCGATCCTTGGGCGTCAGCGACAGGTGGATGACCGGCTCGGGCACGTGGATCGAGGTCATGGCCAGCCGTCGCCGGTCGCTGGTGAACGTGTCGCCGCTGGCGCAATCGATGCCGAACAGCGCCACGATGTCACCGGCCGCCGCGCCCTCGATGTCTTCCATCTCGTCGGCGTGCAGGCGAACCAGGCGGCCGACGCGCACGTCCCGCCCCAGCCGGCTGTTGTAGATCGTGTCGCCCCTGCGCAACGTGCCCTGGTAGATGCGAACGTAGGTCAATTGCCCGAAACGTCCCTCGTCCAGCTTGAACGCCAGAGCGACGAACGGCTCGGTCGGACCGGGGCGAATCGGCGTTTCCTGGTCGTCGCGGTCCAGGTCGATCAGCTGGTTCTGGACCTCGGTGGGATTGGGCAGGTAGCGCACCACCGCGTCGAGCAAGGGCTGGACGCCCTTGTTCTTGTAGGCCGAGCCCACCAGCACCGGAGTGAGGGCCAGCTCCAGCACGCCGCGCCGCACCGCGGCGTGGATCAGCTCCGGCGTGGCCTGGTCCTCGAGCGCGGCTTCGAGCAGCTCGTCGCTGAACATCGAGGCGGCCTCGATCAGCTCGTTGCGCTTGGACAGCGCGGCTTCGAGCATGGCCTCCGGAATCTCTCCCTCACGGACGACCTCGCCGTGCTGGCCTTCGAAATAGAGGGCCTTCAGCTCCACGAGGTCGACCAGGCCGACGTGGTCGGCTTCCAGCCCGATGGGGAGCTGGATCAGAACCGCATTGAGCTTGAGCTTGTCCCGCAGCTCCGCGGTCACGCGGTAGGGATTGGCTCCGGAGCGATCGGCCTTGTTGACGAAGGCCAGCCGCGGGACGTTGTAACGCCGCATCTGGCGGTCCACCGTGATCGACTGGGATTGCACGCCGGCCACGGCGCAGAGCACCATGATCGCGCCGTCGAGCACGCGCAGCGAGCGCTCGACCTCGATGGTGAAGTCCACGTGGCCCGGCGTATCGATGATGTTGATGTTGTGCCTGCGCCACTCGCAGTAGGTCGCGGCCGAGGCGATCGTGATGCCCCGCTCGCGTTCGAGCTCCATCGAGTCCATCGTCGCGCCGATGCCGTCCTTGCCCTTGACGTCGTGCATCGCGCGAATGCGTTGGGTGTAGAACAGGATCCGCTCGGTCAGCGTCGTCTTGCCGGAGTCGATGTGCGCGCTGATGCCGATATTGCGGAGCCTGGTCAGGTCGCTGGTCATGGATCCCTCTGGAGATCGCGCCGGGCAAAGGCGGGATTCTAGCAACAATGCACGGTTCCGGCACGCCCGTGGCCGTGGGGGTGCTGGTCCAGTTTGAAACCTCGGCCCGCGGGACACGGTCGGCAGGTCCTCGAGCAGGGCCCGCCCGGCCAGCGGCGTCGATCCTTCGGAGAGACGGGCGTCGCACCTCGGACGCGGGTCACTGGAACTCGATGCGGTCGTGAAACTCGAAATCGACGCGGCGGATCACGCGGGCCGGCGGCATGGCCGAGCCCAGAGCCTGCTCCGAGCCGGCCGCGGCGTCCGACTCGAAGACGAGCAGGCTGCCGTACTATCCGAGGCCTACGAGCGCCTGGGACGCCTGCTCGGCGCGTTCCAGGCCTTCTGCGATGCGCGAGAGATCGCGCTCGTCGTCGCGCTCTTTCCGCAGAGATTCCAGGTCCAGCCCGCCGACTGGCGGCAGACCGTCGTCAAGTACGGCCTGAAGGAGTCGGCCTTCGACCTCGAAGCTCCCGGTCGCCGCATCCTCGAGCTGTGTCGGGCCAGCCGGACGACCTGCATCGACCCGACGGACGCGATGCGCCGGCGTCACGAGTGGAGCGGGCGCAGTCTATACCTTCCGCGCGGCGACATGCACTGGAATGCGCTGGGCCACGAGGCCTTCGGCGATGCGGTGGAGCCGCTCCTCCACCCGCTGGCCGCACGGGCCCGCCAGCGTTGCTGTGGCTGAGCGCTTTCGTCGGCTTCCCGACGGACCAGGCTCACGCATCGCTCAACGCCCGCGCGATGATGGCCTCGAGCCGCGGCGCGAGCTTCAGCCGGCGCGCGGCCTCCTGACCTCGCGGGGACATCTTGCGCCAGGTCTTGCGCACGATGTCGACCAGCTTGTCCTCGGGGTGCTTGGTCGCGAACTCCTCGAAGTAGTGTTCGAGGAAGACGAGGCAGGCCACATCCTCGAGGAGCTGGACGTCGGGGTCGGCCTTCAGGCGCTCCTTGCGCAACAGCGCCTGGACGCGCGCGATCGCTGCGTCGTCGTAGCCCACCTGCTTCAGGATGGCTCCCGCGGTCTCGGCGTGGAACGCCGCCAGGTCCGTGCGCCACCTGCGGTAGCCCGGCCGATCCATGGGGTAGCGGTCGCGCGGGATCGTCCAGCGGCGGATGTGCTGGGCTCGCACGGCGAGCCGAACGACTTCGGGAGCATCGGGAGCGAGTCGCTCGAGCCAGGCGCTCATCCGTCGCGCGTACAAGAGCTCCTTGGGGTGGGCCGAGCCCTCGGCCGACTGCAGCGTGGGGTCCTCGGCATTGGCCGCGTCGAAGGCCGACAGGGCCCGGTCGAACCGTCCGTTCACGCGCCGCCCTCCGCCGGAGCAGCGTCATCCGCTGTTCGGCTGCCGTTCTCGGCCGACCGCAGGATCATACTCCGGGCCGCGGGCCGCCCGGGCGCTGCCGCCGCGCGGCGATCCTGGCGCGCTCGACGCCACCGGATCGCCCCACCGTCCGGGACAGATTGTCGCCGTTCCCGGCGACCCGCGCAGCCTCGGGCTCAGGGAGCGCAGGAGTCGAGAGCGTGGCCGGCGATGCGCAAACGCTCGGCGCTCAGGTCGTCGCCGCGCAGTTCGCGGAGGGCCCAGGTCACGAACTCGCTCGTGACGCGCTTGCGCCAGTGCAGCGTGAAGTCCGTGTTGTCCATCGGCTTGGCCAGCTTGGCCGCCCGGCTCGCCGCCTCGGCGATGGCGGAATCGGTGAGCGTCCGGCCCTCGAGCGCCCGGGCGGCGTCCTCGCAGAGCAACGGCCGCGAGGCCACGGCCCCCAGCACGATGCGGGCTCGCTCGACCCGGCCCGCGCCGTCGAGGCGCGCGGCAGCGGCGACGGACAGCACCGGGAAGTCGAACGAGCCGCGCCGGCGCAACTTCCAGTAGACGCTGCTCCAGCCGGCGGCGGGAGGCAAGTGCACGTCGACCAGGATCTCGTCGGGCCTGCGCCTGGCGTAGTCGATGCCGTCGTTCTCGTAGAAGTCCTCGAGCGCCACCTGGCGCTGGCCCGAGGCGGACACGAGCTGCACGCTCGCGCCGAGTGCCAGCAGCGCGGGCGCGGTGTCCGTCGAGGAGACCGCCAGGCAGCGCGGGCTCGAAGGCGCCACCCAGCAAGTCTCGCCGTCCTTCTTCATGCAGAAGTCGATCGCGCGCCGCCACTCGTAGCTCTGATCGTAATAATTGCAACGCGTATCCAGGCACAGGTTGCCGCCGAGCGTTCCCATGTTGCGGAGGTGCGGCGTGGCCACTTGCGCGGCGGCTTGCCACAGCCCGGCGTACTGCGCGCGGAGGGCCGCGTTGCGCACGAGTTCCGTGAGGGTCAGGCCCGCGCCCAACACGAGCCTCGAACCGTTTCGGGCCCGCCGCAGGTCTTCGACCCGCCGCAGGGAGACGAGCGTTCGCGGCACTTGCTGCCGCCGCTTCATGTTCGGCAAGAGATCGGTGCCGCCGGCGATCAGAAGCGCCGTCGGCCCCTCGCCGGCCAGGACGCGCGCGGCCTCCTCGACCGTGCGCGGAGCGAGGTAGCGGAAGCGGGGCAGGCGCATCATGGCCGTGTCGCCGGATCGAGCTTGGCCGCGCGCTTGCGCTCGGGGTCGTTCGTGGCCCGGCCGTCCCCGCCCTCCCACGGCGGCGGGACGAGCAGCGGCTCCGGCCAGTCCACGGCGGGAAACGACGACGGACCGACACGTCCCGCGCCGCCCCGGGCCTGGTCGTCGAGCGCGCGCAGGACCTTGTCCGGCGTGATCGGCACCTCGTCGATGCGCACGCCCACGGCGTCGTGGACGGCGTTGGCCACCGCGGGCATGATCGGCAGCAGCGGGCCTTGGCCGACCTCCTTGGCGCCGTAAGGCCCGTGAGGATCGTCCGTCTCGATCAGCGCGGTCACGACCTCGGGCATGTCGTGGGTCGTGGGACTCTTGTACTCGAGCATGGAGGGGAACTTGTGCACGAGCGCTCCGGAGAGCTTGGCGGGCAGGCGCCGGAAAACCTGCTCTTCCATCAACGCCTCGCCCAGCCCCATGTACACGCTGCCTTCGACCTGGCCCCGGGCCAGCACGGGGTTGAGCGCGCGGCCGATGTCGTGGGCGATGGTCACCTTGCTCACGTTGATCCAGCCGGTGCCGCGGTCCACCTCGAGCTCGACGACCGCAGCCGTGTACGAGTAGGTGGCCGACGGGCCGACTCCGCCGCCCTTGAACTTGGCGGCCGCCGGCGGGGGCTTGTAGGAGCCGGTCGTGCCCAGCGTTCCGTGCATTTCCTCCGCGCAGGTCACCGCCTCGGCCCAGGTCATTCCGCGGCGCTCGTCGGCCGAGTCGAAGACGCGCCGTGCGGCGAAGACCAGCCGTTCCGCCGGCAGGTCCAGCTTTCGCGCGACGGCCGAGGCCAAGAGGTCGCGCGCGCGTTGGGCCGCCTGGACCGCCGCATTGCCCATCATCAGCGTGACGCGGCTGGAGTACGAGCCGAGGTCGACCGGCGTCAGGTCCGTGTCGCCCGTCACGCAGCGGATGTCGAAGGGCTCGAGGCCCAGGATCTCGGCGACGATCGAGACCAGCACGTCGTCCGAGCCCTGGCCGATCTCGGCGGCGCCGCAGAACACGGTGACCCCGCCGCCGCGGTCGAGTTTGAGCTGCACGCCCGACTGCGGCAGCTTGTTCCAGTAGATCGGCAGCCCGGCGCCACACAGGTAGGAGCCGCAGGCCAGGCCGATGCCGCGCCCGGCGGAGAGCTTGCGGAACTTGTTCTTCCAGTCCGAGAGTTCCACGACCTTGCGAATGCAATCGGCCAGGCCGATCGTGGTCACCTGCAGCCAGTTGGCCGTCAGCTCGTTCGGCTGCGCGACGATGGCCAGCCGCAGTTCGGCGGGGTCCAGCGCGAGCTTCTCGGCGATCTTGTCCAGCTGGACTTCCTGGGCGAACCGCGGCTGGACCGTGCCGTGCCCGCGCTTGGGTCCGCAAGGCGGCTTGTTGGTGAAGACGCGGCAGCCCTCGAAGCGGTAGCGCGGAACGTGGTAGGTCACGGTCTGCAGCGCTCCGGTGTAGAGGAGGCTGGCCACGCCGTACGAGCCGTAGCCGCCGCCGTCGACCAGCGTCTGCAGGTGCATGCCCGTGATCCGGCCGCTGCGCGTGAGGCCGGTGCGCAGGCGCATCAACACCGGGTGCCGTCCGCGATGGCAGTAGAACACCTCCTCCCGCGTCAGGCAGATCTTGACCGGCCGCCCCGTCTCGAGCGCGGCCTTCGCGACCACGATCTCGTGGTTGAAGATGTCGCTCTTGCCGCCGAAGCCGCCGCCGTTGGGGCAGGCGATGACCCGGATGTGCGCCGCCGGCAACTGCAGCACCTTGGCCAGAGCGCGGTGCACGTAGTGCGGCGTCTGCGTGCTCGACCACAGCGTGAGCTTGCCGTCCCGATCGACGGCCCCCACGGCTGCGTGCTGCTCGATGGGCAGGTGGGTGTTGCCCTCGTAGAAGAACAGGTCGTCGAACAGGTGGTCCGCCTCCCGCAGCGCTTGGTCGGTGTCGCCGAACTGGAAGTGCGCGCGCTTGTGGATGTTGCCCTCTTCGCCGTAGTCGTGGATGCGCGGCTCCGTGTGACGCAGCGCCTCCTCGGGCGTCGAGATCGTGCGCAGCGGCTCGTAGGCCACGTCGATCAGCCCCAGGGCTTCCTGGGCCGTGATCTCGTCGTCGGCCACGACCGCGGCGACGGGGTCCCCGACGTAGCGCACCTTCTTGCCGCACAGCGCCTCCTCGTCCTGGCTGACGGGGAGGATGCCGAACTCGATCGGCAGGTCCGCGCCGGTCAGCACGCGCTGGACGCCCGGATGGGCTCGTGCCGCGGAGGCGTCGAGACGCGCGATCAGCGCGTGCGGCAGGGGAGAGCGCAGCAGCTTGCAGTGCAGCATGCGCGGCAGGTCGATGTCGTCGGCGAAGATCGTCTGGCCGGTGACCTTGGCCCGACCGTCGACGCGCCGGCGCGGCACGCCGATCACGCCGAAGCGGTTCGCCGACCCCCGGCTCATCTCCTGGCCGCCCCGCTCTCGCCGCGCAGGCGCACGATGGCCGCCTCGACCGATTCGAAGATCTGCAGGTAGCCGGTGCAGCGGCACAGGCAGCCCGCAAGCGCCTCGCGGATCTCCGCCCGCGTCGGAGCGGCGACACGATCGAGGAGCGATTTGGCCGTCATCAGAATAGCCGGCGTGCAATAGCCGCATTGCGCGCCGCCGAGATCGGCGAAGGCCTCCTGCAACGGGTGCAGTGCGCCGTCCCGCGCCAGCCCCTCCACGGTCGACACCGTCCGCCCCTCGCAATCGAGGCCCAAGGTCAGGCAGGACAGCACGGGCTCCCCGTCGAGCAGCACGGCGCAGGCGCCGCACTCGCCCAGTTCGCAGCCGTGCTTCGTGCCCGTCAGCCGCAGCTCCTCGCGCAACAGCTCGAGCAGCGTCTTGTACGGCGGGAAAAAGACCGCGCGCTCCTCGCCGTTCACGGTCAGTTTCAACTGGACGTTGGCCTGCCCGCCGATCGCGAGGGCCGGTGACTCGCTCATCGGCCCTCTCCCGACCGCACTGCCCGTTGCCGCTCGGCCGGCGCGGGCGGCGGAGCGATCACGACCAGGGCGACGAGCCTGCCGGGGCCGGGATTGCGCAGCCCGTGCACGATCCCCGCCCGGGCCAGCGCGACGTCACCCGGGCCGACGTCCGTGGTCTCGCCCCCGAGCGTCAACGTGCCACGGCCTTGCAAGACCAGGTACAACTTGTCTCGGTCGCAATGCGCGTGAGGCGCGTGCTCCTGCCCGGCTTCGAACGAGTTCAGTCCCGCGAACAGCTGCTCACCGCTCGCCAGGTCGGCCTTGCCCATCTTGGCCGGGTCGAAGCGAGCCCGATCCGCCGCGCTCTTGACGATCATGTCGACCCCCGGCTGCTTTCAATCGACGGTAAGAGTGTCTCCCGAATCCGTTTCTTCCGCCGCCTCGTTTCCACCGGCGATCGCGCCCGACGCGGCCTCCGTCGGCTTGCGCCGCCGCCGCCGCCGCCGCTTGGGCTTCGCCGTGGCGGTCGCGTTCGCCCCGATCACCACGGACGCCGGAGCCCCATCCGCCGTCGTCCCCGCCGGACCCAGCGCGGCAGCCCCGTATCGATCGCCCTGCGCTTCTTCGTCACCGGCGATTTCGGGAGCCGACGGCAGCGCCGCAAAGAAATAGTTGTCGTCCCACGGCGGGGGCATCCCGGGCTTGGGCGCGCCGCCGGCCCCCGCCGGGGCGAGCGCCTCGGATAGGGCAGGCTTCTCCCCCGTGCCCCGGCGGCGGCCCCGCCGCCGCCCGCGCCGCGCCGCGGGTGTCCGCGGGGGAGCTGCAGCCTCGGGCTGCAGGGGGACCGTCCGTTGCCGCGGCCCCGCGTCGGCGGTCCAGAACGCCCGGGCCACCTCGAACTCCCGACCCAGACGCTGGGCCAGCACGTTCAACAGCCACAACGCCTCGGGAAGACACTCGCGCCTCAGGATCACGCGCTTGGAACCGCGCCGCACGCGGCGCGCCGGCACCATGCGCGTCAGCGTCCCGAGAATCTGTCGGCAGTGCTCCTGTTCGCGGCGCGGGATGCGCAGGCGCAGGGCGGTCGAGCGCAACGTCTCGTCGATCAGGTGCGGCACGTTCAGGCCCCGCACCTCGGCTACCTCTCCGTCGGCGCTCCAGCCGAACCGAGGAGCCAGGAGCGGCAGCAGCATCGCGGCGAAGATCTCCCCCGTGCGGATCTCGCGCGGATCCTCCGCCCGCAGCCGGTCCATTTGCTGCAAGAGGTCGAGCATGAAGGTCCAAGCTCGCTGGTCGCGCGAGTAGCCTCGGGCCAGGTCGGGAAACACGACCTCGAACACTCCGGTCTGGCCCAACAGCTCGAACGAAGCGTGGGCCGCGCCGCCGCGGCAAAACCGATTGACCTCTTCGAGGACGCGGGCCATGGCGGCCTTGTCCAGCTCGCCGCGGCTGCTCCGCAGGGCCTCGAGCGTGTTGGCCTCGATGGCGAAGCCCAGTCGCGCGGCGAACTTGATCGCTCGCAGGATGCGAATCGGATCCTCGCGGAAGCGGATGTGCGGGTCACCGATGGTGCGCACCAGCTTGCGGCGCAGATCTCCCAGGCCGTCGGCGTAGTCGAGGACCGTTTCCTGCTCGACGTCGTAGAACAACGCGTTGACAGTGAAGTCGCGGCGCAGCGCGTCCTGCTCGGGCGTGCCGAACACGTTGTCGTCCCGGATCAGCAGGTCCTGCTCGTCCGGCTCGGCGTCGGCTCCGTCGGCGTCCGGCGGATCGTGCGCGCGGAACGTCGCGACCTCGATGATCTTCCCGTTCTGGAAGTAGATGTGGGCCAGCCGGAAGCGCCGGCCGATGATGCGACTGTTGCGGAACACGCGCTTGATCTGGCGCGGCGTGGCCGAGGTGCCCACGTCAAAGTCCTTCGGCTTGCGGTCGAGCAACAGGTCGCGCACGCAGCCCCCGACGAGGTAGGCCCGATGGTCGAAGCGCGTGAGGCGTTTCACGATCTTGACGGCGTCGGGATCGAGATCCACCGCCGGGATCGGCCAATGGACGATCTTCGGACCCTGGTGGATCTGGGGCGGCAGTCCGTCGTCGCGGGACCGCGAGGGCGCCGGCGGGGCTGCCTGGCCCGCGACCTGGGCCCCGGCTGCGCTCTTCTTGCTCCTGCGACCGAGCAGCGCTCGGATCCGCTTCAACATTTCAGCGCGACTCGCCGGCCGCCGCCAGCCCCCCGGGACGAGCCACGACCGGAAGGACCCACTTGTCAATGGGGCTCATGCAGGGTTGAATGGTAGCACCTCGCCCGCGCGGAACGCGCCCGGAGGCGCGGGTGGCGGGGGGACGGAGCGATGATGGCCCAAGAGCTGATGCGGCGCGCCGCATTCGCGGCTTGGGCGGACAGGTCGGTCGACAAGTCGATCGACGGGCGGGTTCGCGGACGGCTCCACGCGGGGCACTGACCCGCTCCCGCGCCGATCCGCCGGGAACCGTCTTCGCAGTATCTCGTACCATCGAGGGCCGACCGATGGAGATCGCAAAAAGCATGAGTCCTTCGAGGATCATCGCGGCGCTGAACGCGCTCGAGTTCGGGGAGCTCGACGCCATCCGGGCCAAGCTGGACCAGGCGCGCCGGGCCTGCCTCGAGCTGGACCAGGCCGAGCTGGCCGCGCGGCTGGACGAGGCCTCCGCGGCGCTGGGGCGCGCCGACGTCAAGACCTACCGCAAGCGAGTGGAATCGGTGATCTCGCAACTGGGCCACCTCAGGTAGCGGATGGGATCGCTGTGGGAGCAAGGGGGGATGGTCGCGGTCCACGTGGCCATGGGGATCGGTCTCGCGGCGTCCGCCGGACTGCGGGCCTTCTTGCCACTCGTCGGCGTCGGCTTGGCCGGTCGGCTGGACCTCCTCGAACTCTCCGAGTCGTTCAGCTGGCTCGAGAGCTGGCCCGCCCTGGTCGTGTTCGGCGCGGCCGTCGTCGCCGAGCTCTTGGGGGACAAGTTCCCGTTCGTCGATCACCTCCTGGACACGGTGCAGTTGGTGGTCAAGCCGCTGGCCGGCGCGCTGGTCATGGCCACGGTGGTCGAGGACTGGACCCCGCTCTACGCCACCGTGTTCTGGATCGCCGCCGGCGGGTCGCTGGCCGGCTTCGTCCACCTGGCGAAAGCCAAGCTGCGGCTGATCAGCACGACTACGACCGGCGGGATCGGGAACCCGCTGGTCTCCGTCCTCGAGGACCTCGGCGCGGTGGTCGGAACGCTGGCCGCCATCGCCGTGCCACTGCTGGCGCTCGCCATTCTCGGGCTGTTCGCGGTCATGGCCTGGCGCCTGCTGAGGCGGTTGCGCCAAGGCGCCGCCTGACCGGGCGGCGATGTCGTCGCGCCGCCGCCCCTCGTCGAGGTCTTTCGGTATCGGGTGCTGGCTCCTTCTGGCGGCATCGCTCGTCGCCTTCGCCGCGTTCTTGTTCACCGGCCAGCGCTTGGCCCGCGCCGTCCGCGCGCGGCTGTCCAGTCCAGCCGCCCAAGTGGCCGGGGCGCGGGAGATCCTGCACGCCGTATCCTATCCCGCGGGGTACGAGCCGACGCTGAGCCTGACGGTTCCCCTCCTGGGCCGAGTGGTCGTGCTCGAGGATGCCGGCGCCGGGGTCTTCCCGCGCGGCCTGTTCCTGTATCTCGACGGCCGTCGTTCCGACGACGCGGCCGGAACGAGCCAGGATCTCGCGGGGCTGCTCGGCCTGCGGGGGCTCGCCCTCACTCCCGCGGCGCCCCTGGTCGAAGGCCGGCTGACGGTCGGCGGGCAGGAGCTCGACTACCGCAGCCTGCGCACAACGGTCGTGACCCGACCCCACGGCAGCCATCCCGTGCTCGCCGCCCTCGTGGAAGTTCGCTGCCGGAACTCGACCCGGGCCGGAGGAGTCGGCGCGTGGATCGCGGCCGACCCGACGCCCTGGGTTCCGGCGGACCAGCTCGACCTGCGCGGCACGCCGGCCGACCCCGAGGCCATCCGCGCCTTCCTGGCCGGCTTCCGCTTCTGCTCCCGGTAGCGGAGCGGCACGCGGCCCGTCACTCGGCGCTGGCCCGGCCGAGTTCCGCGAGTGCGCGGCGCGCCCCCGGCTCGTCCGCGTCGATCGCCAGCGCCTTCCCGAACCACTCCAGCGCGCGCTCGCGCTGGCCCAGGCGGGCCATGACGGCGCCGGCGAAAGCCGCCCGCCCGGCGTCGAGCCGTCGATTCGTGCGGGCCAGCAGCTCCCGGTCCCCGCCGACGACGAGACCCCGCGGCAGGCGTGCGATGCGGTGCGGTCCGACCGACAGCATCGCGGGCAGGCCCGACTGGCTCCCGCCGCGGAATCGATCGGCGAAGCCGATCCAGGGTCGATCGTCGGTGTTCGTCGGTCCGTTCCCCACGTAGCGGCCGAGCGCCTCTTCGTCGAGGCCCAGCGTGCCCAGGAACGAAACCGCATCCCCCAGATCCACCTCGTCGAGGCTGGCTCCACCCCGATCGAGGCTGCGGCGCAGTCGATCGGCGTCGAGGGTCAAGCGTTCGGGAGTCGCCAGGAGAACCGCGTAGTGCTCCGTGATCCACAGCGTGGCGTGCGGGAAGACCGCACGAAAGCCGCGCGCGATCATGCGGAAGTCCTCGGCGGACAAGCCGTGCATCGGCACCCACTGTGCCAGGGCACCCTGCGGCGTCAGCCGGTCGCGACACAGCCGATAGAAATCCTCGGTGTAGAGCAGCCAGCTGTCGGCGGTCGCCGGGTGCGTGGCATCGATGACGATCACGTCGTGCCGTCCCGCTCGGCGCGCGATGTAGTTGCGACCGTCGTCGACGATCAGTTCGAGCCGCGGCGAGCCGATGCGCGAGAAGACCGCGTTGTTGTAGCGCTCGAAGTGGCGCGATCCCTCGACGACGCCCGGCACCACCTCCACGCAGCGCAGCCGGGTCGGCGACTGCGCCTCGACGGCCGCCAGCGTGATCCCGCCGCCGAAGGCCACGACCAACGCGTCCTCGACACGGGGCACGGCGACGAAGGGCAGCGTCCCGAGCAGTCGGAAGATCTGGATCGCGCCGTGGTGCGTGGGGACCTCGTCCGCCCCGTTGATCCTGAGCATGCGGTCACCGCCGGGCGTCTCGTAGACCGTCACCGTCCCCGCCGCCCCCTCCGACCAGTGGAGCAGGCGCGCGCCGGGGACCCTGCCGGCGAGGGTCCGCGGCACCTGGTCGGCCGGGATGACGATCAGCAGGCCGAACGCGGTGGCCAAGGCCAGCGCGATCGCCCCCACGCGAACCCGCAGCGAGGGGTCGGAGGCCAACAGCAGCACGCCGACGCCGACGGCGAGATTGATCGCTCCGAGAAGGGTCAGGCTGCGCTGGGTCCCGAGGAGCGGGATCAGCGCAAACCCGGTCAGGGCGGCGCCGGCGATCGCGCTCAGCGTGTTGGCGGCATAGACGTCGCCGACGCGACGGCCCACGCGGTTCGGTGTCCTGACGTGCACCCGGTTGGCCAGCGGGAAGGCCAGGCCCATCAGAAACGTCGGGGCCAGGATCAGAGCCGAGGCCACGACGAACTGGCGTCCGACGTGCGCGCCCCAGGACGGCAGGGCTTCGAGGCGTCGGACGATCGCCGGCAGCCCTCCCAGCACGACGACCGAGGCCATCCCGTACAGCCCCAGCAGCAGTTGCAGTCCGCCGAACAGCGCGGGAAGACGAACGAAGCGATCGGCCATGCCGGCGCCGACCGCCCCGCCCGCGGCGAGCCCCACGAGATAGGCCACGAGGATCAGGCTGAGACTCTGCGTCGTCGTGCTCGACAGCAGTGTCGACAGCAAGCGCGTCCAGACCACCTCGTAGCCCAGCGCCGCGAACCCGGAGAGCGCGAAGCCCCAGAAGACGGCGCGCGCGACCGGGCTGGTCCGGCCCGGGCGGCCCGGGGTCGGGAGGCCCGCGGTCGAGGGAGCCGCGCGGACGACCTCGGCCCGGGAGAGCACGAAGCCGGCGGCGGCGATGGCCAGGTTGACCGCCGCAGTCCAGCGCAGCGTGTCCTGCACCCCCAGCCGCTCCAGCAGCACGAACGCCGCCAGCGCGCAGCCGGCTGCGGCGCCGAGGGTGTTGACGGCGTAGAGGCTGCCGATCTCGCGGCCGATGCGCGCGTCGCTGCGGACGGCGAAGGCGCTCAACGCGGGGAGCGTCGCGCCCATCAGGGTGGTGGGCACGAGCAACAGCAGGAGACAGATCAGGAAGCGCAGCAGTCCGGAGACCCAGGTGCCCCAGCCGAACTCGAGTGCGAGCCCGCCGTAGAGCCGATCGACGGCGCCGAGCAGTTCCGGGAAACCCAGCGCCACCAGCCCGACGCCCAGCTCGAGCCAAGCGTAGGCGCGCAACGGTCGCCCGCGACGCTCGAGCAGGCGACCGAAGGCCAAGCTTCCCAGGGCCAGTCCGGCCATGAACGCGGTGAGCACGGTGGTCACCGCGAACACGCTCAGCCCGAAGACCAGCACCAGCATCCGCAGCCAGACGACCTGGTAGACGAGCGCACAGACGCCCGACAGGAAGAAGAGCGCCTTGATCGACAGCATCGTCGGCGCGGAGTAGACGGCCACCGGACCCGATCGCTTGCTAGTCCACGCCGTAGGAGACTTCCATGCGGCGAATGCGCCAGCCGGCGCAGGCCAGCACGACTGCGGCGAAAATGAGCAGACCGGGCACGGCCAGCCACGCCGACACGGGATCGGCGATCACGGCGAACGGGCCGTCTTCGATCCTGACCGGCAACAGCGCTTCCAGGTAGAAGACGACGCTGATCTTCTTCAACAGCGAGGGCAGAAACGGGTTGATCAGCTCCCACAAGAAGATCAGCAAGGCCGGCACGATGGGGTTGCGCAGCAACAGACCGATGGTCAGGAACACTGCGCCGTACCCCAGACAGGCCAGCAGGGTGACGCCGACGTAGCCCGCGAGCTGGCCCAGGCCGGCGCCGCCCACCAGGTGTTCCAGGGCCGCCAGCGGCCCGGCGTGGGCGTAGAGCAGGAACAGCGAGGCCACCGTGGTGCCCACGAACAGCAGCGCCGCGCTGATCAACCCCGCGGCGAACTTGCCGGCGACGAGCACCTCGCGCCGGATCGGCGCCAGGAAGTAGTAGTGCAGGCTGCGGTCGAGCACCTCGCCGCGGAACAGGTTCATGAAGAGCCACACGCAGCCGGTGTAGATCACGATGCGCAGGATGAACACCTGGTAGATGTGGGCGTAGAACATCGCCGTGCCGCCGACGGTGCCGAGTTCTTCGGGAGCATCGCCGAACACGATCATGAAAAACAGGATCAGCCCGACGGCCACGACCGGTATTCCGGCCAACAGGTAGAGCGGAGCCGCTCGCAGCGTGAACAGGCTCTTGGCCACTTCGAGCCGGGCCACCGTGGCGATCTGCCGCAGCCATAGGCGGTTCATTGCGTCTGGCCCTCGTCCCCGATCAGGTACTGGTAGACGGCGTGGACGTCCTCGTCCGCCGGGGCCACGGCCTCGATCTTCAGACCGCAGTCCAGCACGACCCTGTTCAACAACAGGAAGAACTTCCTCGCGTCCTTGGTCGAGACGAGCAACCCGGCGCCGTCATCGTGGATCCGGGCCTCGACCACGCTGTCCAGACCGAAGACCCGGGAGGCCAGCACCGTCGGATGATCGCAGCGGATCACGACTTGCAACGGGCGGTCCTGCATTTCGCTGCGCACGCCGCGGATGTTGCCCTCCGCGACCACGTAGCCTTCGTTGAGCAGGATGACCTGGTCCGAGATCAGGTCGACCTCGTGCAGGATGTGGCTGGAGATGATCAGGTGGCGGCCGGAGCCGGCCAGTTCCTGGAACAGCGCGATCATCTCGGCACGGGCCATCGGGTCGAGGCCGTTCAACGGCTCGTCGAGCACGAGCACGTCCGGCTCGTGGGCCAGCGCCTGAGCCAGCTTGATCCGCTGGCGCATGCCCTTGCTGTAGGCCGCGACCCTGCGGCCCGCCGCGTCGCGGAGTCCGACCCGCTCCAGCGCGCGCTCGGTCTTCTCGCGTGCCTCGCGGCCGGTCATGCCGTGCACGCCGAGGTAGCCCAGGATGAACGACCGACCGCTGGCTCCCTTGGGAAACGAGTCGAACTGCGCGCAGTAACCGAGCTTGCGGAACAGCGCTTCCGGATCCGACGGCGAGAGGCCCAGCACCCGGACCGTGCCCTCGGTCGGCTGCAACAGGCCCGTCATCAGGTTCATCAGCGTCGTCTTGCCCGAGCCGTTGGGTCCGACGAGACTGGTGATGCCCGGCGGGATCGACAGATGAACGCGGTTGACGCCCAGCACCTCGCCGTAGAACTTCGAGATGTTGTCGAAGACGATCTCTGTCGCGCTCATGCTCACTTCACCACATCGTACGCCCGCAGCTTGCGGTTCAGCAGCAGCAGGCAGATCCCGCAGGCCGCCAAGAGCGAGGTCCAGGCGGCGCCCAGCGGCACCGCAACCCAGGCATCCACGCCGAACAGCCTGGACCAGACCACGCGGATCATGTCCGCCAGATTGAGCAGGCTGCCCCAGTCCGTGCGCAGCGAGAAGTTGAGAACCTGGCTCACGCCGCCGCCCACGACGAAGACGCCGAACAATCCCAGCCCGGCCAGCGGCTTCCACTTGACGTAGGCCGAGATCGCCAGGCTGAGCAGGCACAGCAGCAGGATGTAGATCCAGGAGGAGAGGAAGATCGCCGCCCCGATGCGCAGATTGGCGGCGAGCCAGCCCTTGCCGGCCAGGTAGCCGTGGAACAGGAACAGCAGCAGGCCCGGGACCCAGGTGATCAGGGACAACAGGCTCGTCAATACGAAGCCCTTGCCCGCCAGGTACTCCCAGCGCGAGAAGGGGCGCGAAAAGTACAGCGGCAGGGCGTTGTTGCGCAAGTCGGAGGAGATCAGTGCGGGGCCGATGAGGAAGGCCATCACGAACGCCAGAAACCCCTGCGGCACCATGAATCCGCGCAGGAAGAACGCGGCGTTGAAGTCGAGGAGCGGGCCTTGCCCGGCCGTCCGCCGAACCACCTTCAGAAAGCTGACGTTGTGCGGCAGGTAGATCAGCACCGCGAGCGCCAGCGGCCACACGTAGCAGGCGACGAGGAAGGCGACGAACGCCTTCTTCTGGAAGACGTCCCGGAAGACGTAGCGCGACGGGATCAGGAAGCGCGACCACTGCGGCGTCAGCACTCCCCGGTAGGGTCGGTAGCTGCGCTCATACACCGCCATGTTCGGCACCTCCCGGCTGCCGACGGCTGGCGCCCATCGCCTTCAGGAAGATGTCCTGCAAGGAGTCGCGCTTGTAGTCCAGCCGGCGGATCTCGATGTCTCGGGCCGCCGCGATCGTGTACAACTCCCGGATCTCCACGCCCTCGGGCAGCACCATCTTGATCTTCCGGCTGTTCAGCAGGGCGAACTCGCAGCCGAGCTTCTCGATCTCGGCAGCCAAGAGCGCGTTGTCGCCCTGCGTTTCCACCTCGATGAACTTGCGATTGGCGCGGCGCTCCTCCTCGAGGTTGGAGTGGTGCACGATCTCGCCCTCCTTGAGGATCAGCACCTCGTCGCAGCACTCCTCGACGTCGCGCAGCAGGTGGGACGACAGGATGATCTGCACGTCGCCGGCGTCCCGCAGCTCGCGGACCAGCCGCAGCATGCGCCGGCGGTGCGGCGGGTCGAGACCGTTCGTCGGCTCGTCCAGGAACAGCAGCCGCGGTCCGTGCACGATCGCTTGGGCCAGCTTGGCCATTTGCTTCATGCCCAGCGAGTAGGTCTCGACACCGCGGTAACGGGCCTCGCCGAGACCGACGTAGAACAGCGCCTCGTGCGTCCGCTCCAGGGCCAACCGCGGTGGCAGACCGCTCAGCTCCGCCATCAGGCGGACGAGGCGCACCGCCGAGTGGCCCGCGATGAACGAGTCGTTCTCGGGCATGTAGCCGATCTGAGCCCGGACCGCCGGGCCCTCGGTCACCACGTCGCGGCCGAGGATCCGCGCCGCGCCGGCGCAGGGCGGGTGGAAGCCGAGCAGAGTATGCAAGAGCGTGGTCTTGCCGGCGCCGTTCGGCCCGAGCAGTCCGATGGCTCGCCCGGAAAGCGAGCCGCGGAGCTGTTTCAGGATCGGGCGCCGGCCGAAGCGGACGCTCAGCCCGTCCAGTTCGACGACGGCACTCATTCCCCCTCCGCCGCGGTCCGAGTCAGCGACCGCCGACCTCCTGCTCCAGGGCCTGTGCCAGGGATTGTATACCGAGCAGGCTGCCGGCACCCGACAGTTGACTCAGAAGCGAGCTGAACAGCCCGCCCTCGCTGGAGCTGGTCAGGATGATGCGATCCCGCTCGCCGTACAGCAGCGCCAGGCTCGGTCGGGCCTCGGCGGCCAGGGCCTTGACCAGCTCCCGCTCGTCGCCGGTCATGTCGGCCAAGCTGTCGACCGTGCCCGACAGCGGGCCCAGGATCGACCCCATGTTCTGGTACAGGATGCCGGAGAAGTTCACCTGCTCGTCGCGCGGCAGGAGCGCGCGGAACGCCGGGGCATCGGCGAGCTTGATCCCGGCCGCCCGATTCTGCAGAGCGCGGTCGAGCAGGCCGCGGGAGGGCCCGGCCACCAGGTAGCCGCCGTCGAATACGAAGTGCAGGCCCAGGCCCGTTTCCAGCAACTCCAGCCGGAAGTATTCGCGCTTCCCCACCTTATCGCGCGTCAGCTCCAGCTTCTGCGCGGCGCCGGCGTCTGCCGCTTCGCGGTTCAAGCGTTCGACCAGCCACTCGACGGACTGCAGCAGGCGCGCCGGGTCGTAGACCTCCAGGATCACCTTCCAGGACGGCGTGGGCAGCGCCGGGCCGTCCAGGGCCACGGCCAGCTCGCCGCCGAGCGGCGCGGCGAAGTCGCGCCGCACGTCGATGCGCTCCTCGCGCTCGAAGTCGGCGAGCGACGACTCGAAGTCCTCCTGTCGAGCGCCGATCATCTGGAACAGCTCGTCGACCATCAGCCTCATGTCCTTCATTACGAACGCTCCGACGAGGTTGGCGTCGGGACCGACGTAGTCCAGGGCTCCCATCGGCGCCGGCTCCGCGATCCAGGAGGCCAGCCGCCGGCGCGGCTGGTCGAAGGTCAGCACGACCCGGTTCTCGGTCCAGCGCCCCGCGTGCTTGTGCTCGCCGATCAGGTGTTCGAGGTCGAGCAAGCCCCACTCTTCGAGCTGCCGCTGCTGCGTCGGATCGACGCCGAACAGCCGTTGAACGTCGACCCCCACGGCCCATTCCACCCCGTCGCGGTAGGACTCCCGCAGCCGGTCGTGGAACGCGCTCCCGGCGAGCGTTGCGCCCGCCCGACCCTGCAGCGCCGCGTCGAGCGCCCACAGGGTCTCGTAGCGCGGGGAAAGGGCCACGATCTCGCCACTCGTCCAGACGTAGAGTTCCACGTCGGCGGGGAGCGGGGCCAGCGTGGACAGCCGATCCCCGAGCAACCGTACTCCGAGGCCCGGCCCGTGTTCGGCTTGCAGTCGGTCGACCTCACCCGACAGGGCCCGCACCAACGACTCGCGATCTTTGGACTGGGCCAGGAACAGCGGTGCCGAGATTTCACCGTCGGCTCCGAGCTGGAGCGTCATCACGATCTCTTCGCCCAGCTGCTCGCCGACCGTGCGGATCTTCTCGATGATCTCGGCGATCCGGTCGCCGCCGCCCGAGGCCAGGACGTGCTGCTCCCACCAATCGCGCAGCACGACGCTCGTCGAGACGCGATCCTGCAGGATCTCGAAGGCGCGTCCCAGCTCGTCGCTGAGGTTGGGCATCGTGAAGTAGACCACGGTGCCGGCGGGAGCGAGGTCCAGAAGATCGGTGTCGTAGCGCAGTTCGGGCTGCAGGGCCGCGTCGATCTCCCGGCCGAGCGCGCGCATCTCGCGTAGCAGCGCGACGTACTGGGCGCTGTTGCGACTCCAGGCGATCTCCCGCTCGATCGGCAGGGCGGCCAACGATTCGTCGGTCGTCGTCTGGTCGCCGGGCAGCAGGACCTCCAGATTGCCGCGGTGGCTGACGCGCACCTCACCCTCGACCACGGAGACGCGAGAGCCCTTCACGCCGTGGGTCATGGCGAAGATCGTGCCGGTCACGGAGACGTTGCAGGCTCGCGTGCCCACGCGGAGGTGGCCGGAACCTTGGTCCGAAGCCTCGACGATGATGCTGCCGCGCTCGAGGTCGAGCAACCCGTCGGGACGGCGCCCGGGGAACGGGTGATTGAGCTGGCGCACGCCGAGTTGCGAACGCTCGCGCAGCTCGACTCGCGAGGCATCGGCGAGCGCCAGCACCGCCGAAGAGCCCTTGGCCGTGAGGAGACCGTCGCCGCCGTCGAGCGTCAGGACATCGCCGACCTGCAGTGGGACGGCGCCCTCGCCCGTGACGTGGAACAGCTCGCCTTCCACGGCCTCGATGCGGATCAGGCCGCCCGACTCGAAAGAGAATAGGTCCGTCTTCCAGCTGAAGCCGACGACGGCCAGCAGGATCGCCGCCGCCACCGCGACACGCCAGGTCGTTCTCTCGGCCCAGCTCGCGGACGGCACGTTGCGGGGCTCGAGCAGCGGCTGACCTTCGGCACGCAAGGTCTTGAGCGCCCGGCGGCAGGGGACGCATTCGCCGAGGTGATCTTCGAGCAAGAGCAGGCGGCCCGCGGCGAGCTGGCGCGCCAGGTAGCTGGGGAGCATGGCCTGGAAGTCCGTGCAGCTCTCGATGCGCTGGGCTCTGGCCCGTTCGCGCGCGCCGGCGCCGAGTTCGCGCTCCAGCTCTTGCCACACGCGCCCGGTGGCAGCCTGCTCGAATGACGCGGCGGGCCGCTCCGCGCGGATCTCGTCGAGCGCCCGGTCCAGCGCTCGCCCCAGTTCGTCGTCGAAGTGCGTCATGGCCTTTCCCCTGCGTGCGGACCGATCGCCTCGCGCACGCGCTGGCGGGCTCGGTGCAGGATCACGTTGACCGTCGAACGCGAGCTGCCGAGCATCCCGGCGATTTCGTGGTTGTCGTAGCCTTCGAAGTAGCGCAGGACGAAGATCTCGGCGGCCCGCGGGCTCAGTTGGCCGAGCGCCTTGCGAACCTCCGCCCGCAGCTCGCTGGCCGCCAGCTTGCGCTCGGCGCCCTCCCGCTCCGGCGTGGCCGGCAGGCGATCGTCGAGCGGCGTGGTTCGCGCCGCCTGGCGGGAGCGGACGAGGTCGAGCGCGGCGTTGATCGCCGCCCGATGCAGGTAAGCCGCGGGGTTGCCCTCGAGGCGCACGCCCCCGGCGCGCCGGACCAGCCGCATGAACACGGTTTGCAGCACGTCCTCGGCGTCCTCCGCCCGGCCCGTGACGCGGTAAGCCGCCGCCAGGACCCGCGAGGAATGGTCGCGGAACACCTGCGCCACGTCCGGCGCGGTGTCGAAGTCCGGGGCATGGCTGGCCAGGTCTTGCACGGGCCCCTCCGGTTCAGGTCCTTTCACCATGGAAGACGACGCTCCCCCAGGTCGATTAACAGGCCGGCGCGAGAAAGTCCTCGAACGGCATTATCCACGAACGCGGACCCGGCCCGAAATGCTTGTGGACCAGGATGTTAGGATGAGGTCCCGCGGTTCGTGGGGGGGCCGCTGCAACCAGAAGACCCGGAGGAGGGCATGGCGGGCAAGCGCGTGGGTCGCTGGCGGGTGGCGGCGCTGCAGATGACCTCGACGGGCGCCGTCGACCGCAACGTCCGGGCCGCCGAGGGCCTGATCCGCGAGGCCGCGGCCGGCGGGGCGCGGCTGGTGGCGCTCCCCGAGAACTTCGCCTACCTGCGTTCCGAGGAGAGCAAGCTGCACTTCTCGACGACCCTGGACGGCGACCTCGTCGGCTCGCTGCGCGCCTTGGCCCGCGAGCTGGGCATCCACCTGCTGCTGGGATCGATCCCGGAGGCGATCCCGCGCAGCCGCCGCGTGCACAACACCTCGGTGCTCGTCGACCCCCGCGGCGACCTCGTGGCCGTCTATCGCAAGCTGCACCTGTTCGACGTGTCGATCCCGGGCAAGGTCTCGTTGCGGGAGTCGCAGCATGTCGCGCCGGGCAGCCGGCCGGTCCTGGCCACGACCCCGCTGGGGCGATTCGGCCTGTCCATCTGCTACGACCTGCGCTTTCCGGAGCTGTACCGCTGGCTGGCGTTGCACGGCGCCCAGGTCCTGTTCGTGCCCGCCGCCTTCACCGCCTACACCGGTCCGTTCCACTGGCTGCCGCTGCTCCGCGCCCGAGCCATCGAGAACCAGTGCTGGGTCGTCGCCCCGGCTCAGGTCGGCCGCCACTCCCGCGATCGGCAGTCGCACGGGGAGACGGTCGTCGTCGACCCCTGGGGCGAGGTCGTGGCCCGCAAGGCCCGCGGCTGCGGCGTGGTCAGCGCCGAGATCGATCTCGGACGGCTCGACCGCGTCCGGCGCGGCCTGCCCTGCCTGGCCCACGTCTCGAGGACGTTCCGGCCGCTGCTCGGGGGACGGAGCCGCTCCGGGCCGCAGCCGCGCGGCGCCCGCCAACGGCCCCGCGGAAAGGGCGGCGGCTCCCATGGGGTAGCATGAGGCGATGTTCTGCCCGAATTGCAAGGACGAGTTCCGTCCGGGCTTCACCCGCTGTGCCGGCTGCGACGTCGATCTCGTCAACGATTTGTCCAGCGTGCGCGGAGCCGCGGGGCAGGTTGCCGTCGCGCCGCCGTTTCCGACGAAGCTGGTCGAGTACTGCGGCTACTTTTCGCTCGACGAGGCCCGCGACGCGCGGGACCGCTTGCGCGTGCGGCGCATCCGCTCCGAAATCGTGTTGCGCGAGCCGCCCGATGCCTCGTGGGACGAGCCCGCTGCCGAAGAATACTGGCTGCGCGTCGATGCCGGGCGAACCCGCGAGGTCAGCGCGATCCTGGGCGCCATCCCTGAAGAGGATGCGGCCGGCGCCGACGAAGCCGAGGACGAACTCGGCTTCGCCTGCGGCGCGTGCAAGCAAGCCCTGGGAGGCGACGAGGTCTTCTGCCCCAAGTGCGGGACGCGGTTCGGCGCGTGACCGGCGGCGCTGTCCCGCCCGAGCCCCAGTTGCCCGGGCAGCTCGAGGCCGTGCTGTTCGACGCCGGCGGGGTGCTGATCGACCTCGACTACGCCTACCTGCGCCGCCTCGTCGAATCGCGACACGGCCCGGTCGAGGAATCCGAGCTGGGGCGGGCGGAGGCCCTGGCTCGAAGAGAGATCAACGACACGGTTCGCCGGGGCGGCCGCGTCGGCGACGCCTGGCGCGACTACTTTCACGTCATTCTCGGGCACGTCGGCGTGCCGGTCGAGCTGCAGGTCGCCCTCATCGACTCCCTGTGGGAAGCCCACCTGCGCGTGGGCCTGTGGACGGTCGCCGCTGCCGGAGCCCGCGAGGCGGTCGAGGAGCTGCGGCGGCGCGGGCTGCGGATCGGCGTCGTCAGCAACGCCGAGGGCACGGTGGCCCGCAACCTGGACGACGCCGGCTTCGCCGGGGCCTTCGAGACGGTGGTCGACTCCCATCTCGTCGGCGTGGAGAAGCCCGACCCGGCGATCTTCGGGATCGCGCTGGAGCGCATGTCGTTACGGGCCGACCGCGCGGTGTTCGTGGGCGACCTGCCGGAGGTCGACGTCAACGGCGCGCGGGCCGCCGGCATCGCGCCGATCCTGCTCGACCGGCACGACCTGTATCCCGACGCCCGGTCCCATCGCATCCGGTCGCTGTGCGAGCTGCCGGATCTCCTGGGGAGCCGTGGCCGCCCCTGACGGCGCCGGGCCGGACGGTTCGAGCCTCGCAGTTCCGCGCACGGCCCGACGTGCCGTGAAGACAGGGCGACAGATCCTCGCCCGGGGCGAGCCGATCGCGGCATCGAGGGTGCGGACGGCGTTGGCCCGACCGGTGCTAGGATACCGGCTCAGCCGGCGGGCATCTCGATGAGTTCGTCTCGACCCCGTTACCGCTTCGCCGATTTCATCGTCTCTCCTTCCCGCCGCGCCCTCTTCGAAAAGGGCCGGACCGTACTGTTGATCCCGCGGTACTTCGACCTGCTCTTGCTGCTGTTGGAACGGCGCAACGAGGCGGTCCATCGCCGGGACATCATGGAGGCCGTGTGGAGCGACGTCGTCGTCTCCGACGGGGCGTTGAGCCAGGCCGTTCGCGTGCTGCGCCGCGCCCTGGGCGACGACCCGCGCAATCCGGTCTTCATCCGCACGGTTTCCCGGCACGGCTACAGCTTCATCTACCAGGATGTGATCGAGGAAGCGGACGAGGGACCCGCGGGTGAACCCGGTCTTCGCGGCGAGAGCGAGATCGATGAACTCGTGAGCCGCCTGTTGGAGCCGGACGGCGACCCCGACCTGCAGCGCGGGATCGCCGAGAGCCTCCACGCCAGCGGAACCGCGGAAGCCCTGCGGCGCATCGACCGCCGTCCCGGACACGCCCGGGCCCGGGCCTTGCTGCGCGACAGTCGCTGGGCCGTGCCTGGCGCCGGGCCGGTTCCGATCCTGGGGCAGCCGGGCAGCTTGATCACGGCCGGGCTCCTGGTGTTCATGCGGCTGCGCCGGGTCGTGAGGCTCGTCGGCGATCGCTGGCTGTCGGCGACTCTGGGGGCCGGGCTGGCCGGGCTGCTGGCCGGCGCGCTCGGTGGGCTCGTGTTGCGCTTCGGCCCTGATGGATCTCCGGCGGACAGCCTGCTCGTGGGCTTGCCGGCCATCGGGCTGGTGCTCGGCGCGCTGGCGGCGTGCGGCATCGGTGGCGGGCTCGCCGCGGCGGAGGCGGTGGCGCGCTCGTGGCGTGGTCCCGCGCTGGTGCTCGGTGGAGCGGCTGGCGGCTGGCTGATCGGCTCCGGCGTGCACTTCGTCGCGCTGCCGGCGTTTCAGAGCCTGTTCGGCGGGGACCTCTCGCATCTTGCGGGCGGATTCGAGGGGTTCGTGCTCGGCGGGGCGCTGGGCCTGGGGTACGCCCTGGCCACGCCGACGACCGAGGGCGGCATGGCGACCCCCCGCGGCCGGGCCCGCTTGCTGGCGGCGTCGCTGGCCGGGGCGAGCTGCGCTGCGGCCGCGCTGACGCTGACCTGGAACGCGCACTACCTCGGCGCAACGAGCCTGGAGTTCATGGCCATGCACTTTCCCGGCTCGGACGTGGGTCTCGAGCCGTTGGCCCGGCTGCTCGGCGAGGTGCGACCGGGCGTGCGCACGCGGCTGCTCATCAGCGGATCGGAGGGGTTCCTGCTCGGCTTCGGTCTGGTGCTGGGCTTGACCCGGCGGCCGCGCTATCGGCCGCTATCGTCCGAGCGCCCGCCCTCCGTTCCCTGATCCGCAAGCGGAAACGGCCCGCGCGGCCCACGCTCGAAGCCGGAAGCTCTCTTCGAGCGGCGACGATCGGTCACATCCTGCAGCCCGGCAGCGTCCGGCAAACGGCCGCGGCGACGAGGCGATGGCCGTCCTCGCTGAGGTGCATGGGGTCGCCATACAGGAACATGGAGTGGGCCTGGGCGCCGGTTTGCCGGAAATCGTGGAACAGGTCGTAGCTGTCGATACCGCCCGCGGCGAAGAAGGCGGCCAGCGCGCGTTGCGGCTCGAGCGGCTCGCCGTCCGGCCGGAGCTGTGCCTCGTAAGGCGGAACGAAGATCTTCAGCGAGACGCCTGCCGCGTCGAGCTGCTGCTTCAGCTCCGCGAGCGGCCGCAGCGCCGCTCCGAGATTCTCGGGGCCCATCCGATAGTAGGCGAGATCGTTGCGGAAATAGAACAGTTGCGTATCGACGAGCACGTTCTTCAGCCACAGATAGAGCTTGGATCGCGATCGCAGGAAGTCGTTGACCTGCTGGACCGCGGAGCGCTTCCCGCCTTTCGGATCGCCCCGGGTATCCGTCTGCGCGCGGATCTGCTGGGCGCTCGCGTCATTCACGTCGTTGAGACAGAAAAAGAGCAAGACGGTCTCGATCTCGGGCCGCTGGCGAACCAGGCTGCCGGCGACGTTCTTGTAGTCGAACGTGTCATAGCCGATGGCCGCCGCGTTGTAGAAACGGTGAGCCGGCAGTGCTGCGCGCAACCGCCCCGTGATCGTCAGTGAATCCTCGACCGCCGGGCCGAACGCGACGGAATCGCCGATGACCAGGATCGCCGGAGCATCGGGAGCAGCCGACGCCCTGAAAGCCGGGTCGAACCGAAATCCGCTCTCGTCGGTGTGGAACTCCTCGCCGAACGAGATGCCCCGGAAGTTGGGCGTGTTTCCGTAGCTTTTGCCGTAGCGCGCCGCGGCAAAGAGCCCCCGGCTATTGTCGAGGAAGTTGATCCGGGTGAAGGTACGGCAGTAGAACTCCCCGATGCCGAGCAAGGCCAGGACCGGAAGGCCGGAAACCACGAGCAGGATCAGCTTGTGCTTCCAGCTTGGCTTGTTCATTTCTGGGGTCCGCCGATCCCGGCTCGGCGGCATCAGGGCCAGGCGCGCCCCGGTTCAGAACTGCGCGGCGTAGCCGGCCTGGGCCTGCAGGTCGGGCGCGCCGTCGCTCAGACCGAAGCCGATGGCGGCGCGGAACATGCCGCGGCTGCCCGGGCGCCAGTTGATGCCGCCCAGCGCGCGCGTGTCGTCGTCGTCGCCATCGAGCCGCCCGTCGCGGAAGGCCAGCTCGGCCACGCCGCTCAGGTTGTCCGAGAAGGGGAAGATCGCTCCCAAGCCGAGCTGCAGCACCGTTTCCCCGTCCCGTTCGGGGCCTCCGAAACGCATCCCGTCCCCATTCATCTGCAATCCGAGGTGCCCGGTGATGATGAGCCGCTCGAGCCGGTGCCTCAAGGCCCCGAAGGCGCTGCCCCCGAACGCGTCGCTGCCCAACCCGGCGGTTTCGTCTCCGGTCGGCACGGTGATCACCCCGCCCACCGCGAACTCGGTGCTCTCGACGTGGCCCAGGAGGTACTTGCCCCACAGCTCGAGGTCCGTGGCCCCCGAGCCGTCGGGGCCCCCGCCGCTGAGGTCCGTGTTGCCGAATCCGACCCGGCCGCCCAGTTCGACATCGTCCCAGGTCTGAAACGCGGCCACGCCCGTCAGGATGGCGGCATCGAAGCGGTCCCAGTTCGCCGTCCCGAGCTGCCCCTCCCACCACTGGCGATTGGCGGCGGCCGCATCCTCGATGAACGCCAGGAACAGCCGGTCGGGAGCGGAAGTGGGGGCCGGGGGCGTCGCGTCCTGGCCCAGGACCAGCGAAGCGCAGCCGAGGATCAGGAGGCAGGTGACGAGCGGGAAGCGAGAGATGCTGTGCATCGAGTCTTTCTCCTAATTGGTCCGGGGCATGGCAACCATGACCGGTGTCACCGGAGGGCCTTCCATTGTGGTAACGCGATGCGCACCTGTCAAATCGTCCTCGCTTGCGCTCAGACGGTTTCGTGCGGGTGCCCCGGAACGAGCGGCCGTGCAAGGAAGGCCCGGCGAGCCGCCCTGACCCCGAGTCACGGCCCGAAGCCCGTGGGGAAGTCGGCGCCAGTCGGGCTGTGGTCCGCCTCACGGCGCGTGTTGCCTCTCGTCCTGCGTCATCTCGTCGTACTCGATTCGCTGGTCCTCTTCACTGGTTGGATCCGTCCCGGGTTTCGTGGAAAAAGAGAAATGGCGTAACCTCCTGCTGAGCAAGCAGATCGCCCGGATGGGCGACGGAGGGCTACGCCGTGAAGAAGGGTACCACGACTGAAGCGA
>Ga0187892_10002634_pt1 | contig 35114 bp, 34 predicted proteins | sample MA1701073metaG_FD_139345 | JGI IMG/M metagenome (GOLD analysis project Ga0187892, IMG submission 139345) | Bio-ooze microbial communities from a basaltic lava cave in the Kipuka Kanohina Cave System on the Island of Hawaii, USA - MA170107-3 metaG ... | reverse complement strand
CGCCGAGTTGACCACGCTGCGCCAGTCGCTCGAAACCGCGGTTCGCGAGAATCCCAAGAACGAGCTGCTGGCGCTCATCCTGCGCCGTACTCAGGAGAACCGCCTCCTCGAGCCGGCGAACGACAATGCGAAGCACTACCTGCTCCGTCTCAGGCAGATGGATGATCAGTACGCAGGGCTGCCGCGAGCGGTAGAGACGTTGGGCGCGCGCCTCGTGGCCAATGCCCAACTCGCAACCTCACAGCGCAATTTCGATCTTGCGGCGAGCCTGCTGGCCGAAGCCCAGGAGATCGGGTACTCGGGCAGTGACGTCGCCGCGGCTCAGACAACTCTCGGGAACGCGCGCACGCCGGTGACTTCCTCGCCACGGATTCCGCAGGAAGTGCTTCCGAGACGAACGCGCTACGTCGCCCCCGTTTACCCGCGCCTGGCGCTGGAACGTGGCACGGAGGGCTGGGTCGATGTGAGCTTCAGCGTGGACACGCAAGGCGTTGTCACCGACGTTACTGTCATGGGCGTCAGCCGGCGGGGTGTTTTCGAGAGTGCCGCAGTGACCGCCGTGCGGCAGTGGCGCTACGAATCCCGCCCACAGCTCGATGCCAACTTTACGCAGCGAATGCGAATGCGCGTCGAATTCAAGCTGACGGACTGAGCGTGATGCACCCGGGCGCATTCATCCTGGCGTTGCTGTCGGCCGTTCTTTCCTATCTCGCACTGCTCGTCCTTCCGGAAGTGCCGGTTCGCAACCTCGACGCGGGCGACCTCGCGCCCGGCATCATTTTCGGCGTGCTGGTCCTTGCGGCGCGGCCTCTCGGAGTGGCCGGCATCGTGTTCCTCGTCGTGCTGAGCGCCATCGTCCATGTCGGTGCTCGCGAGACCGCGCTGACGCTGTATGCGAAATCGTGGCCCACGGTCGTGGCCTGCGCGGTTGCGGGGATGCTCGCTGCCTTCGTGCTCTCGGTTGCGTATTCAAGGCTGGCACACCAAGCCGCTGCCTGGCGGAACAACCTGAGATCCGCTGCATTGGGTGGCGGTGCCGGCATCCTCATCGGCTTGGCGCTGGAGGTGACACAGGACATGCTGCAGCATGCTCTGATCTTCTCTGGCTACGCGCTGTGGCAGGTGGGCTTCGCGCTAGCGAATGAGATCGTTCCGCGCTGGTGGCCTGGCTCCACCCGCCCCTAGCGGTTCGGGAAATCGATCGCGCGCTTGTCTGCGGCGAGCGCCGCTTCGTGCAAGGCCTCGCTCAGCGTCGGATGCGCGTGAATCGTGCGCTGCAGGTCCTCGGTGCTCGCGGAGTACTCCATGGCCAGCACCGCTTCGGCAATCAGCTCGCCAGCCATCGGGCCGATGACGTGCACGCCCAGGATCTCGTCCGTCTCGGACGATGAGACCACTTTCGCGAACCCGGCCGTGGCTTCCATCGCCCGCGCGCGACCACTCGCCAGGAACGGGAACGTGCCGACCTTGTACGGCCGGCCACTCTGCTTCACCTGTTCCTCGGTCTGCCCCACCCACGCGATTTCGGGCGCGCTGTAGATCACCGACGGCACGGTCTTGTAGTTCACTTCGGAGAACTGGCCGGCGATCAGGTCCGCGACCATCACGCCCTCTTCCTTGCCCTTGTGCGCGAGCATCGGGCCGCGCACGACGTCGCCAACCGCCCACACGCCGTCCGCAGCGGTCCGGCACTCGTGGTCGACCTCGATGAAGCCACGCGCATCCACTTTCACGCCGGTACCCTCGCCGACCAGGTCCTTCGTGAACGGGCGACGGCCGATCGCGACGACGAGCTTGTCGACTTCGATCGACTGCTCGCCCTTGTCGTCGGTGTAGCTCACCTTCACGGCGTTGCCGCTCACCTTGGCGCCCGACACTTTCGCACCGAGGCGAATGTCGAGGCCGAGCTTGCGGAAGTGCCGCAGGGCTTCTTTCGCGAGCTGCTGATCAGCCATCGCCAGAAAATCGGGCAGCGCTTCCAGCACGGTGACTTCACTCCCGAGGCGGCGCCAGACGCTGCCGAGCTCGAGCCCGATGACACCTGCGCCGATCACGCCGAGGCGCTTGGGCACGCTGGTCAGTTCGAGTGCGCCCCACGAGTCGATGACGTTCTTGCAGTCGAGGGGCGCGGACTTGAGTTCCATGGGAACCGAGCCGGAGGCAAGCACGACATGCTTCGCTTCGAGAATGCGCCTGGAGCCGTCTGCTGCGGTGTACTCGACTTTACGTCCCGCGAGCAGCTTCCCGTGACCCTGCAGTCCAGTCACGCCCGCTGCCTTGAAGAGTGCCAGGATGCCGCTCGTGCTCGCTTTCACGATGCCCGCTTTGCGCTTCTGCATCGATGCCACGTCGAAACTCAGCTGGCCGACCTTGATCCCGTGCGCGCCAAACTCTACCTGCGCGCGGTGGTAGAGCTCGGTGGACTCCAGCAGCGCCTTGGACGGGATGCATCCCGCATTGAGGCACGTGCCACCGAACGCGTACTGGCCATCAGGATTCTTCCACTCGTCGATGCAAGCGACGCGCAGCTTGTTCTGCCCGGCGCGAATCGCAGCAGGATACCCGGCGGGACCACCGCCAATCACGATGACGTCGAAGGTGTCAGCCATGTTTGTTCCTGGCACCGGAGGTGCCTTTGATTCCTGGACGGCGTGTGCCGCTCAGACGTGCAACAGCAGTCGCGCCGGATCCTCGAGACTTTCCTTCACGCTCACCAGGAAGAGGACCGCCTCGCGGCCGTCGATGATGCGGTGATCGTAGGTGAGTGCGATGTACATCATCGGGCGCACGACGACCTGCCCGTCGAGGACCATGGGGCGATCCTGGATCTTGTGCATGCCGAGGATCGCGCTCTGCGGCGAATTGACGATCGGCGTCGACATGAGCGAACCGAACACGCCGCCGTTGGTGATCGTGAACGTGCCGCCCGTGAGCTCTTCCAGCCTGATCGCGCCTTCGCGCGCACGCCGGGCGACGTCGGCGACCGACTTCTCGATGTCCGCGAAGCTGGTCGCGTCGGCGTCGCGCAGGATCGGCACCATCAGGCCGCGATCGGTCGAGACTGCCACGCCGATGTCGTAGTACTCGTGGTAAACGATGTCGTTGCCTTCGACCGAGGCATTGACGACGGGATACTTCCTGAGAGCCTCGATGCAGGCCTTGACGAAGAACGACGTGAACCCCAGGCGGATGCCATGTTCCTTTTCGAACTTTTCCTTGTACCTGGCGCGTAGCTCCTGCACTGCCTTCAGATCGACTTCATTGAAGGAAGTCAGCAGTGCTTGCGTCGTCTGGGCCTGCACCATTCTTTCCGCGATGCGCGCCCGCAGACGCGTCATTGGCACGCGACGTGCGCCGCGGCCGCTGCCTGGAACTGTCGGTGCCGGGCTCGGCTGCCGGGCCTCGGTCGCAGGCTGCTTCGCCACGCTGCCGGTTTTCTGTCCGAGGTGCGAGACGACATCCGTCTTGGTGATGCGCCCATCGCGTCCCGAACCGGCGATCTGGCCAGGGTCCAGTTGATTCTCACCCACCATGCGACGCACGGACGGGCTGAGTTTCTGTGACGAGCCTTCATCGCGCCTGGCGGAAGCTGCGCTTGCCTGAGCCGGAGCGGCGGCCTTGGCAGCAGCTGGCGCCGGGGTGGCTTGCTTCGCAGCAGTAGCCGCAGCGGGCTGCGCGGGCGCGGCGGCCTGGGCGGCACTTTCTTCGAGAATTGCGAGCACCTGCCCGCTGGTCACGGTCGCGCCGTTGTCGACCTTGAGTTCCTTCAGCACACCCGACGTCGGTGCCGGCACTTCGAGCACCACCTTGTCGGTTTCCAGGTCGACGAGGTTCTCGTCGCGCTGCACGGTCTCGCCTGGTTTCTTGTGCCACGCGACCAGCGTCGCATCGGCAACGGATTCCGGCAGCTGGGGAACGCGAACTTCGATCGTCATGAGCTCTTCCTCGTCAACGCCCGCAGGCGCGCCGTTTCGTTGGCGGATTGTTCGGTAGTGGTGGACTGCAGCGCAGCCTGCACGAGCCCTTGTTGTTGCTCGTCGTGCATCTCGTGAATGCCAGTGGCCGGTGCCGCCGCGGGCGCGCGACCGGCATACAGGAGCTGCCTGTTCGAGCCAGACACGTTTGAACCGGACAGGGGCTCGAGCAGACGATGACGGATCTGGTACCAGGCGCCCTGGTTTTGCGGCTCTTCCTGGCACCACACGACTTCACGCGCGCTGGCGTACTTGTGCAGCAGCGCCGCGTACTCGTCGGTCGGGAACGGATAGAGCTGCTCGATGCGGATGATCGCCACGTCGCGCACGTCGTGCTTCTGGCGATGCTCCAGGAGATCGAAGTACACCTTGCCGCTGCAGAACACGGCGCGCCGGACCTGCGACGCCGCGGACTTCTCGATCGAATCGTCGATCACGTTCATGAAGCGCCCCTGCGCGAGCTCGCGCAGCTCCGAGACCGACTGCTTGTGGCGCAGCAGGCTCTTGGGCGTCATCACGATGAGCGGCTTGCGGAAGCTGCGCAGCATCTGCCGGCGCAGCATGTGGAACATCTGGGCTGGCGTCGACGGCACGCAGACCTGCATGTTGTTCTCGGCGCAGAGCTGCAGGAAGCGCTCGAGGCGTGCCGACGAATGCTCCGGCCCCTGCCCTTCGTAGCCGTGCGGCAGCAACATGGTCAGTCCGCAGACGCGGCCCCACTTGGCTTCGCCGGAACTGATGAACTGGTCGATGATGACCTGGGCGCCGTTGACGAAATCGCCGAACTGCGCCTCCCACACGTCGAGCGTGCCCGGCTCGGTCGTCGAGTAGCCGTACTCGAACCCGACGACGGCCTCCTCGGACAGCACCGAGTCGATCACCGTGAAGCGGCGGCCCTCGGCCACGTGTTGCAACGGGATGTGACTCTTGCCCGTCTGCTGGTCGTGCAGCACCGCGTGACGATGGAAGAAAGTGCCGCGGCCCGTGTCCTGCCCCACCAGTCGAATGTCGCTGCCGTCCCTGAGCAGCGCGGCATACGCGAGCAGTTCCGCGCAACCCCAGTCCAGCGGCATTTCGCCTGCGATCATCTTCTCGCGATTGGCGAGGACCTGGACGACGCGCGGGTGCAATGTCATCGAGGCCGGATGGGCCACGATGCGTCTTCCGAGCTGGCGCAGCGCATCGAGATCCACTGCCGTCCGCACGGGCTCGTGCCAATCGGCCTTGAGGAAGCGCGTCCAGTCGACGGTGTACTTGTTTCCGATCATCCCGAGCGAAGCGCGCGCCTGCGGCTTGCCCTCGTCGAGACCGCGACGGTACTCCTCGACCATCGCATCCGCCTCGGCCTGCTGCAGCATTCCTTCCTGCACGAGACGCTCGGCGTAGAGCTTGCGTGGACTCGGGTGCTTGCGGATCACCTGGTACATCACGGGCTGCGTCGCAGCAGGCTCGTCGGCCTCGTTGTGGCCGTGGCGGCGATAGCACACCAGGTCGATGACCACGTCCTTGTGGAACTTCAGGCGGTATTCGAGAGCGAACCGCGCGACGAAAACGACCGCCTCCGGATCGTCACCGTTCACGTGGAAGATCGGGGTTTCGATCATCTTGGCGACGTCGCTGCAGTAGAGCGTCGAGCGCGCATCGAGCGGGTTCGTCGTGAAACCCACCTGGTTGTTGATGATCACGTGCACCGTGCCGCCGGTCGTGAAACCCCGCGCCTGCGAGAGCTGCAGCGTTTCCATCACGACGCCCTGGCCCGCGAACGCGGCGTCGCCGTGGATCAGCACGGGGGCGACGGCGTCCTGTGACCTCTCGCCGCGGCGTTCCTGCCGCGCGCGCACCGACCCCTCCACTACGGGGTTCACGACTTCGAGGTGCGACGGGTTGAACGCGAGCGCGACGTGGACGTTGCCGCGCGGCGTCTTCAGGTCGGCCGAGAAGCCCTTGTGGTACTTCACGTCGCCGGAGCCCTGCGTCTGCGCGTCGTAGTGACCTTCGAACTCGGAGAACAGCAGGCTCGGCGGCTTGCCAAGCAGGTTCACGAGCACGTTGAGGCGGCCACGGTGCGCCATGCCGATGACGCACTCCTCCATTCCCTTTTCGCCGCCTTCCTGGATCAGGTCATCGAGCAGCGGAATGAGACTGTCGCCGCCTTCGAGCGAGAAGCGCTTCTGGCCCACATACTTCGTATGCAGGTAGCGCTCGAGACCTTCGGCGGCCGTCAGCTGCCAGAGGATGTTGCGCTTCTCCTCCGGGCTGAACTTGTGCAACACGCGCGCTTCCTGGAAGCGATCCTGCAACCAGAGGCGCTCTTCGGAATTGGAAACGTGCGCGAACTCGGCGCCGATGGTGTCGCAATAGATGAAGCGCAGCTGCGCGATGATGTCGCGCAGCTTCATGAACTGTGGAATGGCCTCGACGTGGCTGCCCGTGAAGAACTCAGTGTCGAGATCCGCGTCGCTCAGCCCGAAGTACTCGAGATCGAGCACGTGCGGCGCCGGTCGATCCATGAGGCCGAGCGGGTCCAGCCCGGCGACGAGATGTCCCCGATTCGCGTAGACCTGGATGAGGCGCGAGACTGCTCCCTGCCTGGCACTCGCCTCATGCGTGGCATCGCTTGATGCCGCCACGGCGCGCGGCTGGCGAGCTCGCTCGCGGAGATGCTCGAGGATGGGGCCGTGGGGGACCTCACGAGCCTGTTCGCCCCCCAGTGTCGCGAAATACTCCCGCCATTGAGGCTCGACCGAGTTTGGGTCCTGCAGGTAGCGCTCATACAGCTCCTCGACGAAAGGAGCGTTGCCGCCAAACAGGGGTGTCGACCGATATGCCTCGGGCAGAGAGTCGTCGCTCATTGGGCTGAGGTTGGGGAGAGAACGCGCGAAATCAACACGATACGGTGACTACGGGCCTGGCTTCACGGCGCGGTAGTGTAGCCGAAGGGCCCGCAAAATGGATGATCGGTCAGCTCGTGGCGTGGGTCAGCAGGACCAGCTCGTAGATCACGAGCACGATGTAACCGGCGAGCACCGTGTACAGGGCGCCCGCAACCGGGAACCGGCCGAACAGCCGATACCGCGACAGCAACACGAGCACCACGATTCCCACGCCGGTCAGCCCCATCTTCACCGACGTAAAGAGGGTGACATCGGCGGCAATGAGCCGGGCCATGAACGGATTGGCTTCACTTGCGCCATGGAAGAGCAGCGTGAGCGTCAGGAGAGCGTCCGCACAGCTCAACAGCAGGACGAAAATCGAGACGGCGAGCAGGTGCGGGTCGTGCCAGTCCACGACCGGCACGTTGCTTTCGTCCACGCGACGCAGTTGCCGGCGGCGCGGCCGGAGGCCGCCATAAACGACCGACCAAAGACTCAAGCGGCGCCGGTCTCGCACGTTCCGGCGATCATGCACGACCCCTGGGGCGCTGAGCTTTTCGCCGACGAGCTGGCTGACGACCAGTTGCGATCGCTGGGCCCACCCTAAGCCCGTTCCTTCATTCTTATTCTGTCCAGTCGCCATCCATCTCTCCAGCGCACGCGTGTCGATAGTGCGATGCAATTCCGGGACCGCCCCGCACCGTATCCCGTCGATCAAGGGCTTGGTCCAATGCTCCTCTCCGACGCGGCGAGGCGCCTGTAAATTCCATCGACTGTGGGCCGAAAACTGCACCCTCGCCGTGCGTGAACTGCGTCACACTCCGGTCCCGGCCGGCCTCCCCATTTGACCGCACGATCCGGATAGAAGCACCCGGTAGCGCCGCGTACCGTACGCGCCCATGAACGCACTCCTCGACACGCAAGCCACACCGCAAGCCGACACGCGCTCCTCCAGCGAGCTGCTCTGGGACGCTTGCCTGCGACGCGACCGCGAGTACGACGGCCGCTTCGTCATCGGCGTGCGCACCACGGGGATCTACTGCAAGCCCTCGTGCCCCGCCCGCAAGCCGCTTCGACGCAACGTGGAGTTCTACTCCGCGCCGCAGCTCGCGCGGCAAGCTGGCTTTCGCGCCTGCAAGCGATGCGCACCCGACCGAGTGGCGATGCGTGACGCAGCCGCGGAGCGCGTGCTCGCGATCTGCCACTACATCCGCAGCGCGCGACTCGAGTCCGTCACGCTCGCGCGGCTGGGCAAGCGTTTCTCGCTATCGCCCGCGCACTTGCAGCGCGTGTTCAAGCATTACGTCGGCATTTCGCCGCTCGAATACCTGGAGGCTTGTCGCATGGACCAACTGAAACTGGCATTGCGCAACGGCGCATCGGTCACGGACGCGATCTATGAAGCGGGATTTGGTTCGCCGAGCCGAGTGTACGAGCGCGCCGCGCGCGAGATCGGCATGACGCCCCGCGCTTATCGCGACCAGGCGCGTGGCGAAAAGGTGTCGTACAGCGTCGTGCCGTGCGCCCTGGGCCTTGCGCTGATTGCGACGACGTCGAAGGGCATCTGCGCAGTAAAGCTGGGCGACGATGCGGAAACGCTGGGCGCCGAGCTCCGCGAAGAATTTGCAGGTGCGGAACTGAGCACGGGCGATACCACGCACGAGGAATGGATTCGGGGCGTAGTTGCCCTCGCCGAGGGACGAGCCGCCGACGTGAGCTTACCGCTCGACGTGCGCGGAACGGCCTTCCAGCGGAAGGTGTGGTCTGCCTTGAGGAAGATCCCTCTCGGCAAGACGCGGACCTATGCCCAGGTCGCGGCCAGCATCGGCAGACCCGAAGCCGTTCGAGCTGTGGCTGGAGCCTGCGGCGCGAACCCCACTGCCCTCGTCGTTCCGTGTCACCGCGTTATCCAGAGCACCGGCGGGCTGGGCGGCTATCATTGGGGTGTCGACCGCAAGCGCCGGTTGCTTGCGGCGGAGAAGGCAAGCGACGAGAAGTGAGTCCAGACGCCCGGAAGAACAACACACCCGCGCTGATCGCCAGGACGCCAGCGCGGGTCACGAAAGAAAGTGCCGAGCTGACCGAAGAAGCCCTGCGGCGCGCCGTACGCGTGCTCGTGCGGCGCGACCCGGACCTCGCGATGATTCATCGCACGTATGGCGTGCCGCCGCTGTGGGCCCGCGAGCCGGGCTTCGCCACGCTCGTACACCTGATTCTCGAACAGCAGGTTTCACTCGCGTCAGCGCGCGCGTGCTTCGACAAACTGCGTGCGTTGCTACCCGGGATGGAGCCCGCCGGCTTCCTGGAACTCTCCGATATCACGTTGCGTGAGGCCGGCTTCAGCCGGCAGAAGTCGCTCTATTGCCGCGAGATGGCGCGAGCGGTCGTGGAAGGACGGTTCGACATCCCGGCGCTTCACGGCCTCGAAGACACGGCAGTGATGAAGGCAATGACTGAGTTGAAGGGAGTGGGCACCTGGACTGCGAACGTGTACTTGCTGATGGTGATGCGCCGCCCGGACGCGTTTCCTGCTAGCGACCTCGCATTGCTCATCGCCGCGCAGCGCGTGAAGCGCCTGCGCAAGCGCCCGACCCCGGAGCGGCTGGAAGCGATCGCGGAAAGCTGGCGACCGTATCGGTCGGTCGCCGCGAGATTACTGTGGTTGTATTACCTGAGCGCGCCGAAGGTGGTTGCGAAGGGCTAGGCTCCCTTAGACCGCAGCGCCTAGTCATGATGCTTTGGCTTGGTGAACCTTGTCCGGTCAGCGAATTCGCTCACCTTCCAAATTCCCCAGCTCTCCGACTATTCCTTCGCGAGCGTTTCACCAAGCTGACTCAGCTTAACTTCGGCCTCTTTTAGCCGTGCCTTTCGCTTCTCAGCCGCGCTGACTTCATCAAGCATGAGCAGCACTGCCGCTTCCACGATTGAGAAAGCTTCTATGCACTCCCGCTCGCTCAGTTCGTGAATGCCCTTGCTCACGATGCCGTAAAACTTTCGATTCTTGACCACGAATTCGGGCAACGTGCCATCAAGAGCCGCGATGCGATCGTCCATTCTCTGCGCGCCGGGCCTGATCTCTGCGGCAGCTTCCGCACGCTGCACCAACCGCTCGAAGATGCGGCGCAAGTACACAAATGCGCCGATTCCAATTCCATGCGCCGCTAGGCCCACTGCACGCCTGAGCTCCGCAAGATCCACCTGTGGGATGAGGTTTTCATACTCGGCGAACTTGGCCGCGGCCATATCGGCCACCGAGGGCCACTGACCTATTTTCGTGATTGTGAGCGTCCTTTCTTCAGGCTTCTGATCCTTCTTCCAGTTGACAGCGGCCTTGAAACAAAAGTGCGCATTGTGCGATGAAGCGTGCGGGACTCGCGAGCAGTGGAAGGTGATGCTGCCGAGCATCGCGGACAGTTCGTTAATGTGCATCGACAGAAGATCGGGGTGCTCCGAATAGATAGTTCGGCTCTCCCGCGGAGACAACACATAGGTGGTTTCGTGCCCGCATCCCAGGCAGTGCGCGTCTACACGCAGCCCGTACTCCTGTATGTAGTTCATCAACGGCCCAGCCTGCGTTGCCGGCAAGTCGCACGAATCGTATAGAGCGCTCTTCCGCATCAGCTTGATGATGGCTTCGGGCGAGTAGTACGACGTGGTGCGACCCCCCATACTTACGCGACCAGTGAGCGGGAATGGCGAGTTGGTCATAGCGGCTTTTGTGATCTTGACTGCGCTCAGTGCAGGGCCAGATATTTTACCGACCTCGTGACGCGAATGGCAGTGTGAAAAAAGGGGCCCCGCCGCGCGCACCGGAGCCGCGTGATCGAGCACTGCACCGGGTCAGTCATCGTCTTGAATTGTGCAGCCGCGCCAGCGGCTATTCGCTAGCCCGTCGGTAAGAGCTTTCTCTCCAGTGGTTTGGCTCCAATACAGCGAGCTTTTATCGTTGATCACGAGACAGATCATAAAGGTAACTCACGTGTTTTCGGCGGGCGTTCGCGCGGCTTCATCAGCCATGCGTCGGACGTTGCGCTGAACTCGCAACTGGATGTCCTGCACCACTTCGTCCCATGAAACTTCGTTCGGGACTTCGTAGTGCTTCACATCGCAATCCTCGCACCGAAACACGAGCGGTGCGACCGCGCGATACGCACCCTCGTGTTGCGGCACAATCTGCATGTCGCAATGAGGGCAAAAAGGAACGATGGTGTGAATGCTTCCGTCACTGGACCAACGCCAGCGCCAAAGCAACCCGTGAAAGGAGTCGTGGGTATACTTGAACGCCGAGAACTCGGAAGCGACGGTGCGGTCTCGCACCCAAGCGAATACGAGCGAGCCAGCCACGAACAGCACAATGAATGCCGCCAGCCACAGCAGTCCTAATGTCCACCGACTCATCACAGCACTCCCGCCGAGCCACGTGAACGCGGTCTGGGTGCTGCCCCACAAGGAAACGGCGAGCGCCTTGAAGGCGATCAAGTCCAACAGGTCGAGGACGATCCCGCCCAACACGGTACCCGCCATGCCGATCAGGATCGCCGTCCGCCTAGTCATTGCCGGGGCCTTCCAATGCGGCCGAAGCCGAATCCGCTCAGCGCCCCCATCGCGAACCAGATTACTTGCATAGCTGATTGATCGTTGCCCTTGTTGAAGAGGAATGCTGTTGCACACGCGAGCAGGATTAGAACGAACGAGAGTATTCCCGCTGTCGTGAATAGCGTGGTGCGAGCAAATTGAAACGCGCGGCCGTCCTTCTCACGCGCGGCCTCGATTTGAGCGAGTTGCACCTGCGCGTTCTTCTCAGCGATCGGCTGCAGGCCGTTCATCACACCGCTGACGAGTGCCGCGATTTGCTCGGTGGAAGCGCTGTCGTCACCGTTCTTCGTAACGAGTTCCTGCGCTCGCTCTTTGTCTTTCCCCGCCATGATCTGTGTCCCCCTAGTTAGTGCTGAGAGGCGAAGCCTCGCACACCAGTGCGGGTAGTGTCAGCGCACGTACTTGCACCTCGGGAACTCGAGAAGCTCTCGGAGTTGATTGCCATCCTCGGTCATACGAGCACAGGCATTGAGACACAGTCCATCGCCGCCTGACGCGACCCCAAAGGGTGCGGCGGGCAGCCGCACGACACCAAGCTAAGCGAATTCAGCCAAAGCAGGGACCGCTCAGGGTCCCTGCCTGGCATCTATCCCTACAACGGATCCGGCGGGACCGGGAAGCTGGCGCGCGTCACGCGCCGACCACTCTTCTTCTTCGACTTCGCCCGTGCCTTGCGGCTCGTCTTGCGCCTGCCGGCGCTGCGGGCCCGGGTCGTCGACTTCTTCGCCCGCCGGGACGACTTCTTGCGGCCTTTACGGCCGGCGCCTTTGCGCGCCTTCTTCTTCGCCATGTTGTGTGGTCTCCAGTGTGGAACGAAAAGCGTGCGGCTTAGCCCAGACCGCTGCCAATGAGCGCACCGACCAGGCCGCCGACGAGACCGCCCACGGCGGCTGCGACTGCGACGCTCAGCGGATCGGGCGGTGTCGGAATACTGGCACCGGGTTCCTCAGGCGGTGGTCCGCCGGAAGGTGGCCGGGTTCCCTGGTTGTCCCCATTACCATTGCTCATTGTTTTTTCCTCCCCTGCGGCCGTGACGGCGCTTCTGCATGTTACCGCGACATCATCAGGCTCGCGCGACGAAAAGCACCCGAGTGCGACGCTCATTGCCTGCGGCAGGCCGCGCCCCTAGTATCGTCCGCACTCAGTCGCACAGGGCGGGCGACGTCTCACCATGTTCCAGAAGCCGTCGCGCAGCCTCGACGAAATCTTGCGGCGTGCCGCCGAGCTCGGGCCGCGCGAGAGACTCGCGTACCTGCAGAAGGCCTGCGGTGGCGACACCGTCCTCTTCGAGGCTCTGCAGCGGATCTCGGGTGACTGGTTCGCACCTCCTCCCGATGAGCCTCCCGCTGGCGCCGGCGAAATCGACGCCGATCGCAAGCCGGGCGAACAAATCGGCCCCTATCGCATCATGCGTGTGCTCGGACGCGGCGGCATGGGTGAGGTGTATCTCTGCGAGCGCGCGGACGACCAGTTCAAGAAACAGGTCGCGATCAAGCTCGTCAGCCGCAGCCTGGTGTCGAAGCAGGTGCAGACGCGCCTGCGTACCGAGCGCCAGATCCTCGCAACCCTCGATCATCCCAACATCGCGCGCCTGCTCGATGGCGGGACGACGAAGGAAGGCATTCCGTTCCTCGTCATGGAGTACGTCGACGGGGAACCGATCGACACCTTCTGCGACAAGCGCAAGCTCACGATCGAGCGGCGTCTGCACCTGTTCAGGACGGTCTGCTCCGCGGTGCACGCCGCTCACCAGAACCTGATCGTTCACCGCGACCTCAAGCCGAGCAACATCCTGGTCACCGGCGACGGGACACCGAAGCTGCTCGACTTCGGCATCGCGAAGCTGCTCGACGTGCGCCAGACCTCGCACACCGTGGCGGTCACGCAAGCGGACATCCGCATTCTCACACCAGGCCATGCCAGCCCCGAGCAGGTGCGCGGCGATCCGATCACGACGGCGAGCGATGTCTATGTTCTAGGCGTGCTCTTCTACGAAATGCTCTGTGGGCATCGCCCCTTCAACGTCACTGGGCTGCGCCTGATCGACATTGAGAAGGTGATCTGCAACGAGCAAGCTGCGCTCCCGAGCGAAGCGTTCGCACGTGCGGACCCGCAGCTTGCCGCTCGCGTCGCAAGCGAGCGCGGCACGACTCCACAGAAGCTGAGGCGCCAGCTCGCGGGCGACCTCGACAACATCGTCATGATGGCGATGCGCAAGGAGCCGGAGCGACGCTACTCGTCGGTCGAGCAGTTGTCCGGTGAAGTGGACCTGCATTCGCGAGGCATGCCGGTCATTGCACGCGGAGACACCCCCACCTATCACATGCGCAAGTTCGTGCAACGGCACAAGCTGTCGGTCGCCGCCGCTGCTGCGTTTGTGATCCTGCTCGCCGGGTTTGCCGTGACGACATACCTCCAGTCACAGCGCATCAGCGAGGAGCGCGACATCGCCCAGGCGCAGCGAACGCAGGCCGAAGCCGCGCGAACGCGCGCCGAACGCGTCGCCACCTTCCTCGTCGACCTGTTCCGGCGCGCGGATCCGACCGAGGCGCGCGGACAAAACATCACCGCGCGGGAAATCCTCGAGCGCGGCGCGCGCAAGATCGAAGTGGAGCTCGCCAGCGAGCCGGCGACGCAAGCGCAGCTGATGGATGCCATCGGGCGCGTGTATCTCGGACTCGGTGAAGAGGACAACGCGCTGCCGCTGCTGGAACGCTCGTTGAACCTGCGCCGTGACCTGTTCGGTCCGAACGACTCACTCACCGCGCAAAGTCTCCGCAGTGTCGGCGATGCCGCGCTTGCGAAAGGAAACCTCGACAAGGCGCAGCAACTGCTCGAAGAAGCACTGCGGATACAGATTGCGGGTGAAGGCCCCCAGGCAGAGAGCGTCACTGCCACGCTCAACAGTCTTGCGCTCGTGCATCGCTACCGCGGCAACTTCGCGGAAGCCGAGAAGCTCCTGCACCAGTGCCTGCAGCGTTACCTGGTGGCCTTCGGCGAGCGGGACTCGCGCACCACGTCCGTGATGAACGAGCTGGCGAACATCCTGCTCAATCGCGGTGTCTACGCCGACGCTGAAAAACTCTACCGGCGTGCGTTGGCGGTCGATCGGGAGCTACTCGGCGCGAATCACCCGCAGATCGCGCTTCAGATCGGCAGTCTCGCCACGACATTGATGCGGCAGGGGCGAATCGACGAAGCGGAGCCATTGTTCCGCGAAGCCCTGCCGATTCTTCGCCGCGTGCTGGGCGTGGAGCATCCCGACACGATTGCCGCGATCAGCAGCTTCGGCCGCTTGTTGCAACGAAAGGGAGACCTCGCGGGCGCGGAGATCGCATTGCGTGAGGCCGTTGCGCTCGGCGAGAACGCTCGTGGCGTCGAGCACTGGCTGGTCGGCTACAACATGGTTGGACTCGCCGCCGTGTTGCACGAGCAAGGCAGGCCCCGCGAGGCGGAGGCGTTTTTTCAGAGTGCACTGGGCATTTACGGCAAGGCGCTGCCCGCCGATCATCCCTATGTCGGTTCCGCGCTCACCGGGCTCGCGCGCATCTACGCGGATGCCGGAGACGTGAACCGGGTGACGGGCCTGGTCGATCGCGCTTCCGCGATCTGGAGCAAGCAGGACCAGGATCACTGGCAGATCGCGAACACGCGCGCGTGGCTGGGCGTGTGCTGGCTCAATCGCAAGGACTACGCGAAGGCCGAAGCGATCCTGCGCAGCAGCTACGAGCAGTTATTCACCCAGCTCGGCGCCTCGGATCCGGTGACGCAACGGGTGCGTGCGCTGCTGGAACGAGTCTATATCGAGTCTGGAAAGCCCGCGCCCACAGACCTCACTCGGCCACCCGCACTCGTGGATGCACCCGCCACCGCACGCCGCTGATCGTGCTAGATTCGCCGCGCATTCCAAAAGGCCTTCAATGGCCGCACAAGAAACACACCAGGGGGTCGTATGAATTTCAAGTTGATTCTCGTCGGTGCCTTGGCTTGGCTCGTCGTGACGTGGGCTCTGGGCATGGGCGTAACAGGCCCGTTCCTTCACGAAGGAGTGCTCAGAGAGGCGTACATGGCTACGGGCTCGTTCTGGCGTCCTGAACTAATGTCGGATCCACCTGACATGGCGGCACTCATGCCGCGGTGGCTCACGATCGGCGTGATCGGTGCGCTCATCGTCGCGGGCGTGTACGGGTTGGTGCGCAGCTCGTTTACCGGCCCCGGCTGGAAACGCGGACTGAAGTACGGCTTCATGCTGTTCCTCCTGAATGCGGCGCTGCTGTGGGGCTGGTCCGGCGTCTTCAATCTTCCGGACACCATCTGGGCGTGGTGGTGTCTCGAGGTGCTCCTCATGAATCTCGCGGGCGGACTGGCCATCGGATGGGTGGCCGACCTGAAGTTCGTGAGCGGAGAAACGCCGGCTCGCGCGGCAGCCTGAGGCTTCTTTTTGGCGACGCCCCGCCAGGGGCGTCGCCTCCTTTGCCGCTTCCGGACCGCACTGCTAGAATCGCGCGCCTCGCGCCTGGCGGCTTTCCACTGGCGCAGTCCAGTTCGACGATGGGGCAGTAGCTCAGCTGGGAGAGCGCCGCGTTCGCAATGCGGAGGTCGAGGGTTCGATCCCCTTCTGCTCCACCATCATCCCCTTAGCCCCCGTAGCTCAGTGGATAGAGCGACCGCCTCCTAAGCGGTCCCGGGCACCCTCAGTGAACGCCGAAGTGCTGGAAAACCGGCCTTCGGCGTTTTCTTTGGGCGTCGAAGAACGTCCGTAGCCCACCTGGCTCTCCCAAAACCGCTGCGAAACCGTTGCGCCGTGCGAGTGTGTACACCTTGCTGCGACGCACACCACTGGATGGCCTCTCCAACCTCACGGGTCGATCCTCTGCCTCATGGTCTGGCCGCCCTCGACGGCGTTCTCAATAAGTACGAGCAGTATCGCGTCAGCCCGGCCTCGAAGGATTTCGCTGCCCCGCGATCCTGCTTAGTACCTGTCGCAGAAATGCCTACCATGACATGATGTTTCGTGATGTTGCACAAAAGATTAGACGGGTGCTACGCTTAGTTGAGCAGGAGGGTAACGCTCATGGCAAACGAATTTGACTCCGAAGCCCTGCGAAAGCGGCTTGACGCGATATTGCTCGTACTTATTGAGAACGCCGTCGAGGGCGGCCAGACCATGAAGCAGAGGATCAACAGGCTATTGGAACTGGGCTTCACGAAGCCGGAGATCGCCAAGATTCTGGGGAAAAAGATTAATTACATCACCGCGATGACCCCGAAGGGGGCGTCCGCGCAAACTGCCAAAGGCGACGCATGATTGCTGATCCGGAAATCCTGGCTCGACTCGACGAACTCACACGCCAAGTGAGGATTGGGAATGCACTCGCGGCGCTCGCGGTCTGCGGAGATCGACCGCAGAAAGAAAAGATCGCATTGCTCGCGACCGCTGGATTTGCTCCGAAGCAGATTGCCGAGATGTTGGGCACGACGCGCAACACGGTGAATGTTGCGCTCGTGGCCATCCGTAAAGAGAGACACGGAAAGAAATCACGGAAGGCCGCTGACCGCGCGGCAAAGGATGAAACATGACCGAGCCAGACGATGTGCCGTCGTTGATTCGCCGCACGAATGTACTGCTGACCGTACTGGCAAGAGCGCAAGTCAGTTCGGCGATGAATACCGAGCTAAAGGAACCCACGAAAAGAAAACTTTACGACTTGACTGGGGGATCGAAGTCGATCACGGAGATTTCGAAGGTTGTAGGTATGTCCCCCGCCACCATCTCCAGAACTTGGCAGCACTGGGAACAGTGCGGCCTTTTGCTTAAGGAAGGAGCGAAGTACAGGAGGGTATTCGATTGAACTATCAGAAGTCCGACGGAGAATTGCTCGCTGAGATCGCGGCGAAGCTCGATACGCTGATTGCTTTGGTTGCCGCACGGTCCGCTGGAGAAGACCCCGCCAACATCATCGAGCGCCTGCACGCGATGAAACTCTCACCGAAAGTGATCTCCCTCGCGTCCGGGATTTCCGAGAATGCAGTGAACGTTCGTATCTCTCGCATGAAGAAAAAGAAAGCGAGCGCGAGGGCGGTGGGCGTAGCTCCGTAACCCGACAGCATGGCGACCAATCGAGCACTCCGGGCTGCCCTTCTGCAGAAGCTCAGCACGAACAAGCAGGGACTTTCCCGGCGCGTGCAGCGCAAGCTTGCGCAAATGCCGATGTCTACGGAGGACGCGACGTATCTGATCGCACATGAAAGCGGCATTCGCGTTGACAAGTACCTCACGCCTGAGCAGGTGGATCGAGTTCGCAATCTGCACGCCGCTGCGGCGAAAGCGTCAGTGGCTAGCTCCCCTCCTTCCCGAAAGATCGCACAGGACACCGTGCGTGAGATTCGTTTCCCGGGCGAGGTTGGCCTGCGCATCCCTTTGCTGTCGGCGACCAAGGTGAATGAAGCGAAGGATATGGCGCGGATATTCCCCTTGCTCTATCTCATCGAGAACTCGATGCGTGAACTCATCAAGCGCGTCATGAGTTCTGCTTGCGGCGTAGATTGGTGGAATACGGAACTGACGAGCGGCAAGCTGAAGAACGTACACCAGACAGCGGAAGCGCGGATGCGCGACGAGCACTCGTGGCATCAACGTCGAGGGTCCCACCCCATCGACTATGTGGATTTCGGCGACCTGGAGTCCATCATTCTTGCGAAACAGGATCGCTTCATTCCACACATCATCTCGGATCGCGAGTGGTACATACAGTTCATGAAAGAGTTGAAGCCCTCTCGCAATGTCGTATGCCACATGAACCCGTTGGACGCACACAACATCGCGGACCTGAAAGTGCGGGTCACGCGGTGGCGTAAATTACTCGAGGCGGCCGAAGGCAAGGTACCAAGCTAGGTCCGCCCCATTGGCTCGCGCATCATCAGAAGGAAAGAATAAGAAATGAGCACCCAGGATGAGCCCAAGCCAGAAGACAAGCCGATAGATACAACCGTCCTGGTGGTGCTGCTCACAGCGCTCGCTTATGCCGCCGCGTATACCTCCGAGCGAGGATACGCAAACTACTTTGGCTTGCCGCCCGAATTCACAGAGGTCAGTCTGCGCGGGCTACTCCTCTTCGGCGCCGGGTTGGCGGGGCTTGCCGTTTTCTTCCCAATACTCAATGGCATGGTGCTCATACTTTCGCCCAACTGGCATCCGGCTCTGAGGCGCGCAGTTCGGAACGCCGTCGCGCTTCCCATCGCGTTTCTGATCATGATTTTCTTTATCGGAATGCCGCACGTAGTCCTGCTGATCTTCCTTGTGGTTATCAGCGTCGGATTCGCCTTGTTCGAACTCCTCTTGCCCCACCTTGCTTATCGCGAGAAAGCCACTTACGCGGAGCGGCTTGAAGCGTCATGGAACGCTCAGCCGCCCGGGCGTGGCCTTGACGCCATGGCCGCCCGGCGCTTTGGGCGTCGTTGGGTTGGCCGCGCACTACTGGCGCTGGGCGTTATCTGTGTGGCATGGGGTTTGGGTTATCGTGAAGCACGAACTCAGGAACGCTTTCTTGTGCCGACCTCTGGCACGCCCTGTGCGGTTCTCCGCCCCTACGGCGACACTCTCGTCTGCATCCACTTCGACGCACAGAAGCGAGAAGTGACGCCGCAGTTTCGCCTCATCCCGATGTCCGATCCAAATACAGAGCTGCTCCTCCGTGAGCTTGGCCCCTTCGCTGCATACGACGAGACCATGAGGAAGGAGAAGGAGGCTTCCTAAAAAGTCGGAAAGGAGATCTGGGTCACCGCGACCCGGAGATGACTGCGCACTACATGCACCCTCTCTCGCGGCGATGCGAGCCGCTGTGGACCGGCTACCGATCTCCGGAAACCGCGGCGAAACCGCTGCGCGAGAGAAGGTACAATAGGGAACCTCGAAAAGGCTCAGCAATTCAAAAACGCCCCCGTAGCTCAGTGGATAGAGCGACCGCCTCCTAAGCGGTAGGTCGTCGGTTCAACTCCGGCCGGGGGCGCCATTGCGCTGGAGGATGTCGCCGAACTGCTCGGGCCGCCTCGTCGGTTCGATACAGGTGCGGGCTCTCAGGCGCTGCGCACGCTGGCTCGTCATGCTGCCGTCGGGTACCCCGAGCGGCTTCCTGGTCTCAGTTTTCCGTTTCGGCCACCACGAGGGCAGCTTCGAAGCAACCATCGTGCGCTTCGCGACCAAAGGCCCTGATACGCATACCCGGTCCGAGATCCTCGAACTCGGCACGCTCGCTCGAGAAGCCGCTATTGTCTTCGTCGACCAGAAAAATGCGGGCGTTGCTGGAGACCCGCACGCATCGGTCACCGCTAGCCGTCGAGACGATCAGCGAGCGGGTGCGGGCTGTCGATGACTGAATCGTCCCCATGAGCAGGTTGTCGGCATCCGCGTCGAGTTCCACCACGACAAGCGCGGCTTTTAGCCGATCCGGATCAGTGGAGGAGAGCCTCAGCACGCCATCGACACGCGCACGCTGATCGGGCTCGATCGCAGACGCGTCAAGTTCCTCACCGTCCCTTGAGAAGATCCGTGTCCCATCCTGCAGCAGGACATCGATGACCGCTCCCGGCTCGAAGCCTTGCGCAGGCGCGAGAGCGAGTTCAAAGCTGTTCGTCACCACGCCCACTGGAGTCTCCACGATACCCTTGAGGCGCGCGAAGCTCCCGAGAGGACCGTGCTCGACAACCACGGCATCCATGGCGAGTTGTGGAACTCTGCGGTGATCCCGATCGCTATCGCTATCCTCGTCGTCATCGCTGTCACTGTCGCTGTCGCTGTCGCTATCCTCGTCGTCATCCTCGTCGTCGAGCCGGTGCAGTCGCCCGACGGCCGTCGCCTCGTCGCCCTCCCTGAGGTCGGCAAATTCGATTGCATCGCCTGTCTCACCAAAGAGTCCTGTGTCCTCGGAAACATCCACCCGGACACAATGGTCGTGATCGTGATCGTCATCGTCATGATGCATGGCCGCGACCGGGGCGCTCGCACACAGCGTAATGACCGTATGCCGCGAGTCGATGTCGGTGATCTCGCCATGTACCCGGGCGAGCCTCGTGCTCACCCCATCCCGCAGGGCGTGCACGAAAGCGACGGGGCGAAACACGAACCCGCCCGCGCCTGTGCCAACTGCGTGGAATGACTTCCGGGCATCGATGTCGATCTCGATGATCGCGGTTTCACCGCGCGAAAGCAGGATCGCGTCTCGGAGATCGAGGTCGAGCCGGCCACCACCCGGAAGTGTGGGGCGGATGCGCTCAATCAGGGCACCCGACGCGTCGCGCCTGACTAGGACCAGATCCGAGAGCGTCAGCCGTACTTTCGTGTAGGAGCCCGGCGGGACGTCGCCCGCCACAGCGAAGAGATCCGAGAAACTTTCGAGCCTCAGGAGATCGACAGTCTCATTGCCGCTGAAGAGCACGATCTGCCGATCGCTGCCCAGGAGCCTGATCGACGTAACAGTCGCGAGAATCTCGGAGAATTCGTCCGTTGGCGCATCCGTCAGGAGCACGCCAACCGTTGCGTTCCGTGAGGACTGTGCGGGTTCCGGCTCAGATGCGTTATCTGAACCCCCACCGCATCCGACCACCGCCGACAGCGTGGCAAGGCAAGCCACGAGGCGCAGAAACAGGCTCATTGGAGTCTCCCTGCGGTTCTTCGCACGAACGTCCTTAGGGCGGAGTAATCATGGACCAAAAGGTGAGGCCGCGAAATGTCGCAGCAGGGCGACAGCTGGCCGGTCAGGCGGATCGGTTTCTTATGTTATGTCGTCATTCCACAGCGAGGGCATGAGGCTGCATCGTCCAGCCGATGTCATCGCCCCCGATTGCGCGGTCGGTCGAATCGCGGCGTCGATTCGGACCGAACGAATACAGAAAGACGATCGACGCCGTCCCTGCCTCGGCGCATGAGTGTCGAATCCAGTACGGGGAATTCCAGGGGTCGAGGAAGAACTCCACGCGCTCTTTCGCAACCTGCGCCGCCAGCGCAGCAAACTCACCTTTGCGAAGGCCGCTTTGATCGTATTGCTCTACGAATGTAAAGAGTCGCTTGTGCAGGCCGCAGCGGGTATGGGCCAGGCCGGCCTCGAAGTCGTGCCGCAGCGCGTCGGTCTCGATCCGAGCAGCTTCCACGAGTTGCGGGCTGTCAGCGGCAATCAGGCGGGCTGCCGCTGCACTCGACAGTCCGAGACCGACAACCAGCACCCACAAGCCCAGGAATCGCAGTGTCACTGAAGTGGGTGGTGCGCTGCGCCACTGCCGGGTTCGAAGCGCATGTAAGCGCACGTCGGCTGTCAACAGAAAGCCGAGGCCCAACATGACCTCGATCCATTCCCCGGTATGCTCAAGTGCGTAGCCCACATAGGCGGACAGCATGACCGCGAATGCTGGCAAGAACATGAGGGGAGGCGTGACGGCGCCAAGCCGCTCGAAGGGCTGTTGCGCTACGCGTAATAGCGCCATAAGCGGCAACAGGATGCCGTAGCCTCCTATTACCACCTGCATGGCTAGCTGGCGGTAGCGCGTCGCAAGCACGTTGTGCGCGTTGAATTCCTGCTGATAGTTTCGTTCGAGAAAATACGTGGGGGGGCGATAGCCAATCAGGCGCTGGCCCCACGAGATCTCCTCCATCGCGACAAAAACACAGAAAAGTGAGAGCCCGAGCGCGAACCACGGCAGACGCCGGCCGTTTCGGCGCTCCACCAGGGCGACCCCAACGAACATCAGTCCAGCGAGCAGGAAAGCCCAGAAACTGCTCAACTCCACATACTCGTCTTCCTGGACAGCGGCGTAGTAGTGATCCGGTGCGAAGAAATGCAGACCCGTGGCGTACGTCAGGGGAATGATGAGAAGGAGGTTGCCAACGACGGCGATCCGCCATCCATCGACGTTGCTTCGCGATCGCATCGGTACGCCAATGGACATCATGCGCTGCCGTCACATTCGGTATGAGCAGGTCTTCAGTACAGGACGTCGAGCCGTCCGATGCGAATCAGATGACGGCGGTAATAGTCCTGTTCGAGGGTCTCGATCTCGACCGATTTGCCGGTAGACGGTGCGTGCACGAACTGTTGCCCACCCAGATAGATCCCGACGTGGGACACTTTTTCCGGCGTACTGAAAAAAACAAGATCGCCTGGCAATGCTTCCTTCAGCGTGAGCGGTCGCGAAGCCCTTAGCTGCTCGCGAGAAGTACGCGGTACCACGAAGCCGGCTTCGCGATAGGCATAGTAAACCAGGCCGCTACAGTCAAAACCGCGCGGGCTGCTGCCGCCGTAGTTGTACGGAACGCCAGTCATCCGCCGCGCTGTTCTTGCAACTTGTTCAAGACCTGGGTGGCGGTTTGACGGCGCAGGAACGGCATCCGGCACGACTGGGCGCGAGGAGCCCGTGTCACCCTCAGACGGTGTGGACGAACCAGATCTGGGTGCAGGTTCGGAGCGCTCGATCGGTTCCGCCCGATAGGGATTCGTCGAGCACGCGCCGCACAGCAGCGTGAGCATGACCAGACAGGCGCGCAAGAAGGCGTGTCGCGACAACATGGCAGCACCTCAAGGACCTGAAACTTCGCTAAAGCTGCGTCAACGCACTTGACGAATCATGAGTTGCCAAATCACGGAGCCTGGCAGTTCTCCCGGGCAGCAGCAGCCCTCGCGCCGCAGTTTGCGTTACACGCGATGGCCGCACTCGTTGCAAAACTTCGCCTCTGCAGGATTGTGCGCACCGCATGCTCCGCAGGCCACGATATCCGGCGGCTCCTGCCGACCGCCGGCTCCCGCCTTGAAGAGGCGTGCCTCCCGCGCGACCTGAGCAATCTCCTCGGAGCGTGCGAAGATCGAGACGGCGAGCCACACGGCCGTCGCTACGCATCCCGCGACGAAGAGCCAGTCGTAGACCGGGCGCAGATCCTTGTCGAGAAATGGCTTCAGTACGAGCAGGAGAACGCCGTGTCCCGCTGCGACGGCGATCAGTAGCGCAAACGGCAGCAGCGAATCGGCGAGAAACGAAAGCCGCGCTCCTCCGTGCCGAAGCTGCTCGGCCGCGCGTTGTGCGAGCAATACGAACATCAACAAGGTCCCGCCGTACCCCAGGAACTTGACGATCTGCGCCGCACTCAGGGACCCGGCTATTTTTGCGGACTTGAACAGATCCATTCCGCCGAGAACCCCGGCCATCACCAGGGCGACGAACATCACGAGGATGTATCGCACAATCCAGCTCCAGGCAGAATTCATGGTTCGCCTCCTGTCCGTTTACGTATTCTATTGAGTGCTGCCAGCCCGATCCGCTTGGCACTCGTTATCTGCGATCGAAATCTCGCTGTGGGCCGCGCGCTGCCTGCGCAATGTGCCGACGATCACAGTTCAGACAATCGGCAGCGACCGATCGGGCTCAACCGACAGCGACATGCCTCGGCGCACCAGTTGAAACCGGCGAACCCGGTGTTGAGTACTCATGCCCGCGTTCATGCAGGGCGTAGCTAAACGCAGCCTGAAGGGACGAATCCTGCAACCGGCGCTTGTGCGCGCCATCACAGATCGAGGCCTCACCGGCAGGTGCGAGGCGCCTCTTGTGAAAGCGTCCACACTCCCGACCCGGGCCCGACGTTCTAATGACTCGCGCGCACTTCGCTGGATTTCAGCGGTGGGCCAGCGCAATACGCCGAGGATGAATCGGGATGTCAGTGAGGAGCCTGAAAATGAAAGTCGCACTTGCGGTTGCCGCTTCCGCGTTGCTGGCGTTCCTGGCAGTTCAGCCGGCCGCCGCCAATGACCATTCTCCCTGGGTTCGCCTGCAGATCGGTATTCCGATCGACCGGATCTTCGACGACGGCGTCCTGTATGTGACCGGCGGCAAGCGGTACTGGGTGCCCGACGGTTATCGGGAGTACCGGATATGCCATGACCGACGCCATGCCCGCCGACGCCATGCGCACGTCTATTACGACTCCGGCAGATGGAACGAGAGGGACTGGCACGAGGCGCGCTGGAGTGATGAGGACTCCGATGCCGATAGTGATTCTGACCGGCGCAAACATCGCAAGCACCGGCACCGCCACTCATTCAGGGACTATGGGCACCGCCACACGAGCGGTACGCTGGTACTGACAATCCCGCTGGACTGATCGCGCCTACATACGGAGACCGCAGCGAGCGGTCGGGCCGCATTCGTGGCGGGCAACAGGGCGGTTCCTCCTAACGGAGTCATGTTCGCCAACTCACCGATCCAACTCATGAGCGGTAGGTCGTCGGTTCAACTCCGGCCGGGGGCGCCATTGCCTGGCGGGTCTGCACGCCGAGCCATCGCCCACACTTTGATAGCGGACAGGATAAGCACCGCCGCCAGGATCGGCAGCAAGACGGCTTCTGATACGTAGGGAAGCAGGCTCGCACCGGCAAAAACGCCAGCCACCGACCCCAAGGCCATCGCGAAGACCAGTCCTCGACGCTCTCGCAGAACGGAGAAGTTCACGTCCCGGCTGTAACGCCCGATGCCGACCATCAGTGTTGGCAAGCTGATGACGAGCGACAGTGTGCCCGCCAGCTTGATGTCGACTCCGAACAGCAGGATCAGTGCAGGGATGAGCAACTCGCCACCGGCGACTCCGAGTAGCGCTGCGACAACGCCAATCAGGATTCCTGCGACAAGTCCCACGACGATTTGCGCAGGACCGTGTTGCGCGGTGATAAGCGCGCTTTCGGTTTCATGACCGAATGCCAGAACGACCGCGATGGTCACGAGAAGGAGGGCGATGACCCGATGAAAAATCAATGGGTGCAAACGAGTCGCCAGGCCGGCTCCGAACCACGAGCCCACCAGGGTGCCTGCAAGCAGATTGGCCACCACCGCCCAGGCATCAACGACGTCCGCGAACGGCACTGCTGCACTTCGAAACGCCAACGCGCTGGCGACGACCACGAGGCTGATCGCCTTGTTGACGATGACCGCCTGGAGTCCCGCAAGTCCGAAGAGAATCAGAAGCAATGGCAGGCGAAACTCCGCGCCCCCAAGTCCGATCAGTCCGCCGAGCGTACCCACCGCGGCAGCAGCGAGGACCGCAATGCTGAAATTCGTTCTGGCCCGCCCGTGCAAGCTGTTTCCTGCATCCGAGGACCGATTCGAATCGGGCATGGGGTCGATTCGACTCCGCAAGACGTCTCGCGTGTATCATCCCACGAAGCCGCGACCGTCCAAGCTGCCACGGAGGCCACCATGCTCTCCAACGGAACCCAGGCACCGGATTTCACGCTGTCAGATCAACACGGGCGTGAAGTGTCGCTGTCGTCATTACTGCGGGACGGACCGCTCATTCTTTATTTCTATCCGGCCGATTTCACGCCGGGCTGCACGGCCGAGGCCTGCATGCTTCGCGACTTGCAGACGGACATCCAGCGCGCGGGCCTGCGCGTCGTGGGAATCAGCCCGCAGGACCGCGATAGCCACAGCCGCTTCCAGCAGCAGCACAACCTCAACTTCCAGCTCCTGTCGGACCCGGTGAAGAAGGTCACCAGGCTTTACGATCTGGATGGCCCGCTGGGTTTCGGCGTGCGCCGCGGGACTTACCTGATCGACAACCAGGGCAGGATCGAAGACGGCGTGCTGGCGGATTTCCGGATTTCGCGCCACGAGGAATTCATACGCAAGGCAGTCGCAATGCGCCGAGCGCTGCAGACGGGGAGCCAGGCGGCGACGCCGCCCAGGACGTCGGCCCAGGACATCGGTTAATAGGTGACGCGCAGCACCGACGCCGGCCCGAGCGTCGGCATCGTCACGACGTACATCGTGCCGTAGTCTTCATCCACGATCGGCGGTACTTGGTCGACCTTTGCCAGCCGCTTCACGATTTCCGGCACGGTGTTGCTGTGACCGGCCACGACCACGGTGCGCCCGCGATACTCGTTGCGGATGCGATTCACCAGCCCCTCGACGTCGCGGGCCGGCAGCACGTTCACGGTCAGGCCGAGCCGCGCGGCCAGCGGCGCGACCGTCCGCTGCGCGCGCCGCGTGTCGCTCGCGAAAATGCCCGACACTTTTCCCGGACCGGAGACCGTGCCCAGCATCCGGGCGAGCAGTTGCGCCCGCTGTTCGCCCAGCGTGGTCAAGGGCGGATCTTCAATCGTGCTCAGCTCTTTTTCCGCGTGACGCACGACCACGACCGTCGTCGTGGTCAGCGAGATCAGGAACACGGCGATGGCGGCGACGATGAGCACGGCGGCCCCGGCCGACAACCAGACCGGTGTCAGCAACGGGCGGCGACGGAGCCCCCTATGTTCGCGCTTCTCCATTGCGCTGAATCGTACCAGTTCCGGAGCGCGATCAGTTGCGAGCGAGAATGGCGCCCAGGATGCCTGGGTCGATGTTCCCGCCCGAAATCACTGCGGCGACGTGCTTGCCGCCGCACCGGTCGGAATGAGCGGCAGCATATGCAACTGCGCCCGCACCCTCCGCCACGAGGTGATGCTTCACCGCCAGGGTCTTCACGGCGGCCTCTGCCTCGCTCAGCGAAACAACAACGACGTCGTCGACCAGCCGGCTGACGAGCGGCCACATTTCGGGGAGAACGAAACTCGAGCCGATGCCATCGACGAACGAAGGTTTGCGCTCGATGCGCACCGGTTCTTTCGCCGCGAAAGCGGCAGAGAGCGCGGCGGCCGTTTCGATTTCACAAGCGACGATGCGCACCTTGCGCCCGAGCGCACGCAGCGCCAGCGCGATGCCCGAGATCAATCCGCCGCCGCCGTATGGCACGACGACCGTGTCCAGCTCCGGCCAGTCGGCCGCGAGCTCGAGGCCGATCGTGCCGTTGCCGAGCATCACGCCGACTTCTGCAACTGGGTGAATGAAGGCGCCGTCATCAGCGCCGGTCTGTCGAGTCGAGAGGATTCGCCACCAGTCGGCGAAGGGATGCTCGACGATGCGCGCTCCGAGTTTGACCGCGGCTTCGAGTTTCACCCTCGCAGCGTTGTCGGGGGCATGGACCGTGAGTTGAAGTTTGCGGCGACGGGCTGCGAGCGCGAGACCTTGGGCGAAATTGCCGGCACTCGCGGTCGCCACTGCGCCTTTGAGCGATTCGCCGAGCATTGCAACCGCATTCGCGCCCGCGCGAATCTTGAACGAGCCGAGCGGCTGCAGGTTCTCGGCCTTGAGGCGGATCTCACGGCCGGTCGCGGTGATTCCCGCAGGTAGCAGAGGTGTGCGCGCGGCATCACCGGCGATGCGTGCGGCGGCCGCCTGGAAGTCCTCAAGGCGCGCGGCGAACATCTGGTCCGCCAGTTCGTGTGATTCTTGATTCCTAAGTTGCACGATTTACGTTCACGAGTCCAAACCAAACTAGCCATTCAAACGGATGAGCCATCCTCAAGATCAAACGCCGCCCACTCCGGAATCTTCCCGCTCTTATCGAGTGCGCAAGCCGAAGTGGGCCGCTCGGTGCAAGTTTGGGTCGCTGAACTGAGCCCACCCCGCAGCCGTCACCGGTCTGAGGGCGCCGCCAACCACCAAGGCCAGAGCAGCGTCCTGCAGTCGCTGGATAACATCCATCCCTTGCAGCATGGTTTTAGTCTCCAGCACGCACACGCGCAGGCCTGTAAATACATGTTCCACAAATACTTTTGTGTGCAGGTGCTGTTGGTGTAGAGTGCGTGCCACATACCCGCCGGCAGCGCGCTGTCGGCTCAAAAGCCGCGCTTCTCTAGCGCGGCTTTTGCCTTTCTGAGGACCGCTGATTGCAGACCCCCGTCCTGCAAACCGTCGTCAATGTCGATGGTTTCAACCTCTACTACGCGATCCGGCGATCGGGTTGTAAGTGGCTTGACCTGCACAAGCTCGCTACCAACGTCCTTCCAGCAGGACACACTATTAAGGCAATCCACTATTACACCGCACGCGTATCGGGTGCCGTAGATCCAGACGCGCCGCGACGTCAGCAGCTTTACCTGACCGCTTTGTCTACGATCCCAAGAATGTCTATTCACTTCGGCACGTTCCTGGCAAAGATCAATGGCGTCCCGTTCTCAACCTGCCTGTTGCTAATCGCGCCTTGCGCGTAGGTGCTGTCTTTCTTCCCGTACCCCCAGGAACTCACACAGTCGCTCCAGAGGCAGGCAATCCCAGAAGTCACGCCGAGAGTATCTCAGTCGGCACATATCCCGTTTATGGAACACCCAGGAGCCGACCGATCCCTTTGCCGGATGCGATCAAGGCTCAAGTCTTCGCGATGGAAGAAAAAGGCTCGGATGTGAATCTTGCAGCTCACTTGATCAACGACTGTTGCCTGGGCAACTTCGATGCTGCGGCGGTGATAACTAACGACACCGACCTTGTGGAACCGATCCGCATCGTCACGAAGGAACACGGCAAACCCGTCCTATTGCTATGTCCGGCCCAACGGGGTGCAGCCGCTCCTCTTAGACAAGTGGCGACGACAGTAAGGCACATCAACAGGGCACACCTAAACGCATCTCTATTCCCAGACCCCATTACCATTGCTGCCACTGGCCAAGTAGTCGCTAAGCCCACCAGTTGGTAGAGAGTTGCTGGGGCGGGCTCTCGCCTTTTGCAGGAACTCAGCGCCAGAGAAAACTAGTGCGCATTGGCCCTGACATTAACGCAGACATCTTGTTTGTCTTGTTCGCGCTGATAGGACGCCAATTGGATCGATTTCGTGATCCTTCCCATTCGCAATCCTTCAGAAAAACGCGCGACAATAAAGGATCACTGAAAAACACTGGCGGAGAGGGGGAGATTCGAACTCCCGAGCCCCGTGAAGGGCTGCCGGTTTTCAAGACCGGTGCATTCAACCGCTCTGCCACCTCTCCGTTACCGATGCGCGGCGCGCTCGAGCCATCGCATTGTCGCCACATGGTCGTGTCGCCATTGCCGGACAATCCACGCGCGCTCGCAGCAATGCTGCCCTGGCCGGCCGAGGCGCAGTCCGGGCGCGGCGATTCTCACTAGATAACCCGGCTGCCGCAAGCCACCTTGTGTGCGCGGTCACAAGGGAATGACAGTCTGGTGACATGCCCCCACCCCTCTTCTTCTAGCATGCCGGCCATGCAACTGGATCGCCTGGTCGTCGTCCATCAACGCCGGTCCGCCGGGGCCCGTGGCGACGAATGGCATTCCCCTCCTTCCTCCGTTCTTCACGTCGAGACCTGCCTGCGCCGGCTCTGCATCGGTGACCTCGTCACACTGCCGAACCCCGTCGTGGCAGGCCTGCCTTCCACGCAACCCGTCGAACGTTTCCGCGGTGTCGCCGCGTACCAGTTCCTGCTGAGTGTCGCCACCGGTCTCGAGAGCGAGATTGCCGGTGAGAGCGAGATCTTTGGGCAGTTCCGGGATGCCTGGCGCGCTTTCGAGCGCACCGAACCGGCGCATGCCCGCTCACAGAGCTCACTCATCCACAAGTTGTTCGAGGACGTGAAGGAAATCCGCGCCCGTCACTTGCAGAACGCGGACACGATTACCTATGGCGGCCTCACTCGCCACCTGCTCGGCGCGGCCGCAAATGCACCGACACTCGTGGTCGGTGCCGGCAACATGGCCCAGTCCGTGGTCCCGTACCTCGCCGGACGCCCCCTGCACTTCTGGAATCGCACCGTGTCGCGCGCCCATGAGCTCGCGAAGCTCATTCCGTCCTCGCAGACCGGTCTCGCCGATCCCGTGATTCTCGATGGCACGCTCAAAGCAGAGCTCGAGGCGTGGCGCACGGCGGCCAATATCGTCGTGTGCGTGCCGCCGGATGCCGAGCGCGATGCGCTGCGCCTGGCGGCCTGGAACCAGAACCCGAACCGCAAGCGGCTCGTGCACCTCGGCGTGATCGATCCCGCCGGCACGCCGTGGGAGGATGCGGTGGAACTCTCGACGCTGCGCGACCTGTTCGCAATGCAGTCGGTCAACAGCCAGTTGCGCAACGCGCACATCGACCGCGCCAGGGCGGCCTGTCGTGAAAAAGCGCAGCTGCGTGGTCTCGGCGGCCCGGCCTCGCTGGCGCACGGCTGGGAAGATCTCTCCGTTTTCGCCGGCACGGCCTGAGCTGAATCCCAACCCCCATGAATACCCGTCCGCTTCGCCTGGGAACGCGGCGCTCGACGCTTGCGTGGGCACAAAGTCTCTGGGTGGCGGAGCGCCTGCGCCGCCTGAAGCCCGGTGTCGAAGTCGAGCTGGTTCCGATCGAGACCCGCGGCGATCGCATCACCGACGTTCCCCTGAGCTCGGTCGAGGGCAAGGAATTCTTCACCGCTGAGCTCGATTCAGCGCTGCACAACGGGCGCGTCGACCTCACCGTCCATTCGCTCAAGGACCTCTCGCTGAAACGCCCCGAGGGAATTGCGCTGGCGGCCATCCCCGCCCGCGAGAACTCGCGCGACGTCATCGTCTTTCGCGGCGACGTGCAGCAGCTGATCGCCGCCGGCAGGCCCCTGCGCATCGGCACATCCGCTCCGCGCCGGATCGAAAACGTGGGCCCCTTCCTCGCGACGGCTCTGCCGAGCGGCGGCGGCGCGAATGTGCGGATGGTGGAGATCCGCGGCAACGTCGACACGCGCCTCGGCCGCCTGCACGAAAAGGGCGACCGGCAACTCGAAGGCGTGGTCCTGGCGCTGGCCGGCCTCATCCGCTTGTGGCGCGACGAGCGCGACGATGGTGGCCGTGAGCGGCTGAGCCGGCTGCTCGACGGTGTGAAGTGGATGGTGCTGCCGCTCACCGAGTGTCCCACTGCGCCCGGCCAGGGTGCGCTGGCGGTCGAGTGCCGCGAGGACGACCCGGACACGCTGTCGTTGCTGCGCGCGCTTCACGATGAAACTTCCGGCCGCCAGGTGGATGAAGAGCGCGCCGTGCTGGCGCGTCACGGGGGCGGCTGCCACCAGAAGTTTGGCGCCACCTGCATCAACCATCCGTCGTGCGGCAGCGTGCTGTACGTGCGCGGACGGGGCGAGAAAGGCGAAGTCCTGGACTACGCCGATTGGCTCACCCTGCCCGACCCGCCGTCGGGGCCGATCCGGCCGTGGGACGGCATGCGCGTTCGCGAAGCGTCCTTTCCGGACGACACCGTGCGGGCCGATATGGACGCGGCGCTGTTCATGAGCGAAGCGCCCGTATTCGTCGCTCACAGCCGCGCCCTGCCGCTCGGCAGCGAAGAGCGTGTCGCCAGTCGTCGCGTCTGGACGACGGGCACCGCCAGCTGGCGTCGGCTAGCCGCGCGGGGTGTCTGGGTAGAAGGCTGTGCCGAGGGCCTCGGCTTCGAGTGGATCCTGCCCACGCTCGATGAAGCCATGCTCGGCTTGCCGTCGCAGGACGACTGGCAGATCCTCACGCACGCGGCCGCGATCGAGACTTGGACGCGCGGCCAGGTGATTGGCACCTATGCATTGCCCGAAGCCGAGGCGACCGTGATCGAGAACGCCACCCAGGTGACACACGCGTTCTGGGCCACCGGCTCGCAATACCGCGCGCTGGGCGCGCAGTTGCCGCCCTCCACGCATCACGCCTGCGGCCCGGGCAAGACGGCGGAGCTGATCCGCGCTTCCGGTGCTCGCCGGCTCACTGTTTTCCCTGCAGTCGAAGAGTGGCGCCGATGGCTGAGAATCGAACAATAGCGCGCCAGGGTCTGACCCTCCGGCGCCTGCGACAGGATCGTTTCATTCGCGGTCTCACGCGCCAGGCGCGCGTGTCGCCCGAACAGCTGATCCAGCCCCATTTCGTCGTGGACGGCATCAGGCAACGCGAAGCCGTGCCGGGCCTGACCGGTGTGTTCCGCGAGACCGCGGACAGCCTGGCGAAACAGGTCGAGCAGGATATCGAAGCCGGGGCGGACAAGATCATCCTGTTCGGCGTTCCGGCCGAGAAACGCGAAGCGAACTTCAACCACGATTTCACGCGCCGGCAGATCGAGAACCTGCGCCGGCGCTTTGGTGCGAACCTGTGGATCGCCGTTGACGTATGCCTGTGTTCGCACACCGCGCACGGCCACTGCGGCGTGCTGTCGCGCGAGCAGGATCACGTCGTCAATGATGCTTCCGTCGCCGAACTCGCGCGTGCCGCGCTGAGCTATGCGCAGGCGGGCGCGAACTGCGTAGCGCCGAGCGACATGATGGACGGTCGCGTCGCTGCTATCCGCCAGACGCTCGATGCGAATGGCGCGGAACGCACACTGCTGCTCAGCTACTCGGCCAAGTTCAACTCCCGCTTCTACGGGCCGTTCCGTGAAGCGGCGGACTCCGCTCCGCGCTCCGATGTGCTCAAGGACCGCGCGACGTACCAGATCGACCCCGCCCGCCCCGACGACGCGTACGCGAGCTCGGTGCGCGACGCGGAAGAAGGCGCGGACATCCTGATGGTGAAGCCTGGCCTGCCCTATCTCGACATCCTCAAGGAACTCTCCAGCCGCATCGAGAAGCCCTGGGCGGTGTATGAGGTCAGCGGCGAATACGCAGGCGTCGAGCTGCTCGCGGCACAGAATCTCATTCCGGCCCCGCAGGCTCACGTCGAGTGCTGGACTTCGTTCGTGCGCGCCGGCGCGTCGATGATCATCACCTACGGTGCGCGTCACGCTCGCCGGTGGCTGTCCCACGTATGAGCTCGACCGCGCGATCGGAGGAGCTGTTCGCGCGCGCCAAGCGCGTGTCTCCGGGCGGCGTGCACTCGCCCGTCCGCGCGTTCAAGGGCGTGGGTGGCACACCGCGCTTCATTCGCGAAGCCTCAGGCGCGTATCTCGTCGACGTCGATGGCAACCGCTACGTCGATTTCTGCATGTCCTGGGGACCCCTGCTCTTCGGTCACCAGGATCCCGAAGTGCACGAAGCGGCAGTGAAGGCAATGAGCCGCGGCTGGAGCTACGGCGCCGCCGAAGAAGGTTCACTCGAGCTTGCCGAGTGGATCACGTCGCGCCTGCCGTGGGTGCAGAAGGTTCGCTTCGTCAACTCGGGCACGGAAGCCGTGATGTCGGCACTGCGCGTGGCGCGCGGCGCCACCGGCCGCCGGCTCGTGCTGAAATTCGAAGGCTGCTACCACGGACACGTAGACTCGATGCTGGTCAAGGCCGGGTCCGGTCTCGCGGAGATGGTGACACCCGATAGCGCCGGTGTTTCCTTGACCGTTGCGGCGGAAACACTGGTTGCGCGCCTCGATGACGAGAACCAGGCCCGCGAATGGTTTGCAACTCGCGGCCGGGAGATCGCTGCCGTGATCCTGGAGCCGCTGCCGGCCAACAACGGCCTGCTGCTGCAGCGGGATGCGTTCCTGCGGAAGGTCGTCGACCTGGCGCGCGAGCGCGGCGCGCTCGTGATCTTCGACGAGGTCATCAGCGGTTTCCGCGTCGCCCTCGGTGGCATGGCGGAGAAACTCGGCATCCGCCCCGACCTCGTCACGTACGGCAAAGTGATTGGCGGTGGCTTCCCGGTCGGTGCGTACGGGGGTCGCGCAGACCTGATGGACCTCGTTGCGCCGGCGGGTCCCGTCTACCAGGCAGGAACGCTGAGTGCGAACCCGGTTGCAATGGCTGCTGGCCTCGCGACCCTGCGCAAGCTGGAATCCGTGTCGCCCTATGCCAGCCTTGAAGAAGGCACGCGGCGTTTCGCCGACGGCATGGAGCAGGCCGCTCGTGCGCGCGGCATCAGCGACTTTCGCGTGCAGCGATACGGCTCGCTGTTCTGGCCGGTTCTCGGCGACGTCTCCTCGCGAGAGGGCGTCGTTCGATCCGTGCAAGGCATTCCGGCCAGGCAGAAAGAGCGCTTCGCACGCCTGTTTCACGCATTGCTCGATCGAGGCGTCTATCTCGCACCGAGCGGTTTCGAAGTCGGGTTCTTCTCGACTGCGCACGACGCCCCTGCGCTCGATCGCGCCAACACTGCCTTTGCAGCCGCCGTCGAGGTGCTCAAGTCGTGACACGCCACGGTTCCCACGTCGCGATCTCGCGTCGGGGCCTGCGCTGGCTCGCCGTCGTCACGGTCGTGTGGCTGCTGTTCCTGATGGTGCTGATGGGCTGGTGGGCCTGGGTGGTTCACAACCAGTCGGAACGTATCGCTCAGTTGCAGGTGATGGCAGGCACCAGTGCCAGCGAAGCGCAGTCGACAGCCGCCCGCACGCAACGCATGCTGCTCTGGGAAGGTGGCACGTACTTCGTCATGCTGGCTGCTCTTTCAGGCACGCTGATGTGGTTGTACTGGCGCGATCGCCGGCGCACGGATTCGCTGCAGGCGTTTTTTGCGAGCGTCACCCACGAACTGAAGACGCCGTTGACCAGCATCCGCCTGCAGGCTGAAGCACTTGCCGATACGTCGAATGCCAATCCCCTGATCGATCGCCTCCTGGAAGACACGAGCCGGCTCGAGGCGCAGGTCGAAAAAACGCTCGAGCTCGCGCGCGTCGAAGGCGGTGGCGCCCTCGCCCTCCAACCCCTGCCTATCGAAACGTGGCTGCAGCGCTTCAAGCGATCCGCGCCGCGACACTCGGGCGTGGAAATCGAGATCCAGGCGGGGGACGGAACGGACGCCCCGCTGGTGCTCGCCGATCCGAGCGCGTTGCAGATCATTTTCCGCAACCTGCTCGAAAACACCGCGCGGCACGCGAAGTCCACTGAAGCGCACGCGCGCGTCTCGCTCGACAGCAGCCCGACGGACGTGTGCATCGCTTTCAGGGATGACGGCCAGGGATTCGAAGG
>Ga0187892_10002632_pt1 | contig 35140 bp, 34 predicted proteins | sample MA1701073metaG_FD_139345 | JGI IMG/M metagenome (GOLD analysis project Ga0187892, IMG submission 139345) | Bio-ooze microbial communities from a basaltic lava cave in the Kipuka Kanohina Cave System on the Island of Hawaii, USA - MA170107-3 metaG ... | reverse complement strand
TCCCCAACGACCAACTGCAGGCCGTCCAACTCCACCGCGCCACCTTTCACGGCGATTGGAACTACACCATCGCCCCACGAAAACACGCGGCATAAGTTGTTACAGTAATTTATGGACAGATCCCTACTGGTCAAGAGGCCGGCGATGATGACGTTTGCATCAACGACGACGTTGAGCTTGGCGCGCCCGAACGGCTTTCACGGCCTTGTCCACCTCCTTCTGGATTAAAGATGCCGGGATGCCCTTTGTCCGCGCGCGGGCCTTTTCGACGACCGCCCAACCTTCGTCGAGGATGCGCTGCTTATCGGCGTCCAAAAGATAAGTCGGTGCGATGATCTTCGCCACCAGTGCCCGTTGAGCATGACCTCGACGGGTTCACGGACTTTCCCCAGGCGCTTGAAAAAGTCGCGAACCGACTGTTTGCGGGCGCCAACTTCAATGCGTGCCATCGTTGTGCGGTCCTACGTGTTTGAGTCGCGATCACTCAAGTGTACCACGATGCCGAGCCCGATGGAGTAGGCATCGCGATTCGGGCGCCGCTGCGCGATCGGGCGAGTCAGGTATGGACGGTTCGACGTGCTGCCGCTGGCCGACCGACAGTCACGTCGCGTCACAGCGCAGCAGCCGTTCCGCCGCCTCCCAGCCGCTGTGGATGCAGTGCGGAATGCCGACACCGCGCAGCGCGTTTCCGGCGAGTTGCAGGTTTGGCAATGTGGCCAGGCGCGATTCGATTCGCTCGACAAGCTGCACGTGGCCGACGTGGTATTGCGGCATGGCGCGTTCCCAGCGTGCGATCCGCCAGAATGCCGGCTTGCCCCGCGCGCCCAGCAGCTCGCCCAACTCCTCGACCACCACGCGGCGAAGGTCGGGGTCGTTCCATTGGAGGTATTGCGGGTGGCAGGCGCCGCCCAAGAAGACGCGCAGCAGCACGTGGCGCTCGGGTGCGCGGCCGGAGAATTTGACGCTCGAAAAACTGCACGCCAGGATGCGGCGGCGCTCGACTTCAGGTACGACAAAACCAAACCCCTCGAGCGGGTGCGCGATCTGGTCGCGGCGGTAGCCAACCACAACGACGATAGATCCGGCGTACGTGATTTGTGCCAGGTCGTCGGCCAGCGCCGGTTCGACTGGCGCAAGGAGCCGCGCCACATGGTGGGCAGGCGCGGTTAGAATCAATCCGTCGGCATCTAAAACCGCCTCATTGGCGGTGCCTACTCGTATGCGCCAGCGATCGGCCGGCAATCGTGTGATCTGCTCGATAGACGATTGCAGGCGTACGGTGCCAGGCGGTAAGGCGGCCGCGATCGCCTCGACCATGCTGCTCATTCCGCTGCGCGGAGCGACAAACAGGCTGTAACGTGCCCCGCTCTCCGAGTCGCCAGGCGGATCGGTGGTACGCTCCCGGCGAGCGCCGAGGATCAGGCTCCGATGGTGCCGCTCCAATTCCAGAAACCGAGGAAACGTGGCGCGGAGACTCAGCCGCTCGGGGTCCGCAGTATAGATTCCCGCGACGAGTGGCTGCACCAGCCGCTCGAATGCTTCGCGGCCCAGCCGGCGCCGCGCGAAGGAGGCCACGCTTTCGTCGTCGTGAGGTGCTCCGCGCGGCATGAACACCTCGCTCGCCAGACGCAGCTTGCCGCGCCAGCTCAAGATCGTGGACGAAAGTACGGCACCGAGTCGCGTCGGCGCCATCAGCAGAAATCCGTCCGGGACGTGTTCCAGCCGGCCGCTCCGGACGACCAGCGCCTGACGATTGACGGAGTTTGTGGTGATAAGTTCATCGGCGAAACCAAGTTGCTGGCAGAGATCGAGACCCCAGGGCAGGCTGGTGATGAAGCTGTCGGCCCCCAGCTCGACCAGGAAGTCGTCGTGCCGTTCCGTTTGCACGACCCCTCCGAGCCGCTCCGATGCTTCGAGCAGAATGACTTCGTTCGAGTGGTCCAACTCCACGAGTCGCCACGCGGCAGCCAAGCCCGAGATTCCGCCGCCAATGACCACAAAACGGCGCGGTGCGTGAGGTGAACGATTCACGGGCGCAGCGGGCCGATCTCGTGCACGGCGTCGATGAGCGCCAGCACGCCGTCCACGGGCGTCTGTGGCAGCACGCCGTGACCAAGGTTGAAGATGTGGCCGTGCCGCCCACTCGCCTCGCACAGGATGCGCCGCGCCTGCGACCTGATTTCCTCGCGCGGCGCAAGCAACACCGTGGGATCCAGATTGCCTTGAATCGCCTTTTGCGCGCCAATTTGTCGCCAGGCCTCATCCAGCGACACGCGCCAATCGACGCCGATCACCGTGCCGCCCGCCTCCGACAAAAGTGGCAGCAAGGCCGAGTTGCCGGTGGCGAAGTGGATGACCGGCGCGCCGGGTGATATCTGTTCTATCAACGCGCGCATGTGCGGCAGCACATAGCGGCGGTAATCGCTGGGGCCGAGGCAACCGACCCACGAATCAAAAATCTGCACCGCCTGAGCGCCAGCCTGAAGCTGGGCGTTCAGGTATCGCGCGATCGCCCGTGCGAGCCGAGCCAACAGCGCGTTCCATGCACCTTCGTCGCGGTACATCAGCGTCTTGGTGTGCAGGTGCGCGCGGCTTGTGCCTCCCTCGATGGCGTAGCTGGCCAAGGTAAAGGGGGCGCCGGCAAAACCGATCAGCGGCAGATCGCTCGGCAACGCGGCGCGCGTAAGCTTGACCGTTTGCATGACAAAATCGAGCGCCTCGACACTTTCCAGCTCGACGACGCGGTCCACGTCACCAGGCTCGCGCAGCGGATTGTGGATCATCGGACCCTCGCCCGCGGCGAACTGGAGGTCGAATCCCATGGGTTCCAGGATCGGCAGCAGATCGGAAAAGATGATCGCCGCGTCGACGCCCAGCCGCTTGACGGTGGCGATCATCACTTCGGCCGAGAGCGCCGGGTCCTTGCACAACTCCAGAAAGGTGGTCTTCTCGCGGATCGCTCGGTACTCGGGCAAATAGCGTCCGGCCTGCCGCATCAACCAGATGGGAACGCGCGCGGGCGGCTCGCGGCGGCAAGCCTTCATGAACGGGCTGTCGTACCAAGGGGCGCGGGTGCGATCCGACGGGCGCACGGCAGTCGATTGGAGAGTCTGCCAGACGCGCCGCTTACGCTCGAAAAGTGCCGGCGCGCGAGTCGCCGCCTCGGAGACCAGGTGGCCCATCTTCGCGTGTTCGGGCTCAAGATCGACCGGCAGCTCGCTCTCGCGCAACGTCTGGCTGGTGGTGGGACCGATCGAGGCGACGACCACCGTTTGAAACGCGCGGCGCAGCTCGGCGTCTTGCCGCATGCGACGCGCCATCTCGATCAGGTTGATGACTTGCTGGCTGGAGGTGAACATCGCCAGTTGCACCTCACCGGCAATGATCGCGCGCACGTTATCCGCCAGCGGGCCGGTATCCTCGGGTAAGTCCCAGTCATAGACCTTGACCGTGACGACCGTGGCTCCGCGAGCCTCCAGACCCGCCACGAGGCTGGCATTGGGCACGCCGTATTCGACAAGACCCAGGGTCTGATTTGCCACCGGCACGCTGGCGTCGACCAATTGAAGGATTTCGCGCCAAGTGTTGGGCGCGGCCACACGGTGCGTGGGCGCCAGGCCCAGCTCGCGCAGCACGGCAACCGGTTTGGGTCCGCGCGCGATCGAGGTGACGTCGGAAACCGCATCGAGAAATCGCTGCCGTGGCACATGACGCTCGACGGCCGCCATGAGGTGCCGAATGCCGACGCCGGTCATGAAGATCACGACGTCGATCTCACCTCCGATCAGTCGATGCGCGAAATCGACCGCCTGCGGATTGTCAGCGATCGCCACCTCGCGCATCGAGGGGCTGACACGCGGCCGCCCGCCGAATCGCTCGATCATCCGCGCCATTTCCTCGGCGCGGCGGCTCTCGAACGCGGCCACGCAGAGATCGGAAAATCCATCGGACGGCTCAGACATGATTTCAATGCTACCGCCATGCTGAGTGGCTCGAAAGGGGAAAAGTAGGTTCTGCCGACCCGGCGCCGCGTGGCTGCGGCCAATCGCAGCGTGCCCCCGCGGCCGACCATTTGAGTTCATCCCAAACGCGCTTCGGCTGGGGCACGGCCTGGCGGCCTTGGGCTCGGCTACCCGTCGCGTCAACCCTGGATGCGTCGAACCGATCGACTAGTGTCCTCAGTCGACGGTGCTGCTTCGACGCTTCGCTTCATGAAGCATGGGTTCGATTTCCTCCACGAAGTCGTGGGCGTCCTCAAACGCGCGGTAGACGCTGGCGAAGCGAACGTAGGCCACCTGGTCGAGCTGGCGGAGCTGGTGCATCACGAGCTCTCCGAGATAGCGGCTGTCGACCTCGGTGTCGAAGTGGGCGTAGATGTCGTTCTCGACAAACGAAACGACCGCCTCGATCTGCGCGTCGCTGATGGGGCGCTTCCAGCAAGCCTTTTCCAGGCCGCGCTTGATCTTGTCGCGATCGAATGGCACACGCGAGCCATCTTTCTTGACCACCTTAATCGGGGCTTCTTCCAGCCGCTCGTACGTGGTGTAGCGACGGCGGCAGGCCAGGCATTCACGGCGCCGGCGGATCGCAAAGCCATCTTGGCTTGCTCGCGAGTCGATCACGCGGTCGTTGTCGGCCTGGCAATAGGGGCATTTCATGGGCGTGCCTTACTATACCGCAAGATACCGCTCGCAGGAGATCGTCGTAAATGCGGTGCTTCGGTGCCGGATAGACGGCGCGGGGTGACGCAAGCTTTCTCCAGCCACTATAATGCGACCGCAGTCGGCAGCGGCGCGAGTTCTCGAGCCAATGGGTTGCGTCCATGAATTGCTATGCCTGTGGAACCGCCATCCATCCGGGATCGGTCTTTTGCCACAAGTGCGGGGCTCGGATCGACGAGCGCGCGACAGAAGGTGACGACCCTGCCGACGCCGAGTCGACCGGCGGTGCCGCGGCATCAGCCGTGAAGAGTGATCAGGCCGAGCGCGCCACGCCTCGTGAGCGGTTCGTGCGAGAGGCCGACGCACGTCGAGGAGGCGCCGATCAGCCGGAAATCGATCTGTGGCAGGCCGGATACTCATCGAAAGCGATGTTAGGAACGTGGGTGGCATGTGCCGGCGCCACGATTGCGCTGGTTGCGATCGCCTTGGTGCTGCGTACCAGTGTCAATCAGCAATCCTGGCTGTGGTTGGGCGTTGCGGTGGCCGTGATCGTCGCATGGGCATATCCGCTTGCGCTATTGACCTACCGCCGCTTCAACGTGCGATATCGACTAACTAACCAGAGATTCTTTCACGAACGGGGGATCATCAGTCGGTCGACCGACCGCATCGAGGTGATCGATATCAAGGACGTCAGCTTCGACCAGCCGTTCTTCCAACGCTTAGTAGGCGTGGGGACGATCAAGATCGTTTCGAGCGATTACAGCCATCCCGAGCTTCTGCTGGAAGGGATCGACGACGTGAAGAACGTCGCCTCGATCCTGGACAATGCACGGCTGGCGGAACGGAAGCGCCGCGGGCTATTCGTCGAAGGGCTGTAGCACCGCGAGCCGGGGGGTTTATCCCCCCGGTTCTGTTTGCGCCAGCGGCCCCCGCGCCGCCGGGAGCGCCGGTAAGCTCCAATCGCGCCGTTCGCGCGAGCTGGGGATATTCATCGCCTTGCGGTACTTGGTCACGGTCCGCCGCGCCACGGTCAGACCATGCTTGTCGAGCTCCTTGACCAGCTCGTCGTCGCTGTACGGCTTCTGCTTGTTCTCAGCGTCGATGATCTCTTGCAGCTTCAGGCGGACCGCGTCCCAGGCCACCTCTTCGCCGCTGGCCGAGACCGTGCCGCCGCCGAAGAAGCGCTTGAGCGGGAAAATGCCGCGAGGAGTCTGAATCCACTTGTCGTCCACGGCCCGGCTGACCGTGGTCACGTGCACCCCCACCTTGTCGGCGATCTGCTGCATCTTCAAGGGCTCGATCGCTTCGGGCCCGTGGGTGAGAAACTCCTTCTGATGGTCGACGATGGCCTGGGCCACGCGCATCACCGTGTTGCGGCGCTGCTCGATCGACTCGATCAGCCACTGGGCCGAGTTGATTTTCCGCTTGATGTACTCCTTCTCCTCGGCCGTGGCCGCGCCGTTGGCTAGCAACTGCCGGTAAAACGGGCTGATGTAGAGATTGGGGATGTTGCCCTCCTCCAGCCGAACCTTGTAGATGCCATCCTCGGTCTGCTCAAGAAACACATCGGGCGTCACGACCGGCACATGCGCATTGTCGAAATTGGCGCCCGGCTTGGGATTGAGCTTGCGAAGCTCGGCGCGCGTTTCTTGAATCAGCTCCATCGAGTAGCCGGTCTTGCGCTCGATCAAGGGCAGCCGGTTGTGTTCCAGGTCTTCCAGATGCGACGAGATGAGCGTGTGCAATTGCTCGTAGTAGGGCATATCGGTCCGCAATTGCAGCAACAAGCACTCGCGCAGATCACGCGCGCCGACCCCCGGCGGATCGAGCTTCTGCACGATGGCCAACGCTCGCTGCGCCAGCGCCAGCTCTTCGCTGTCGCCGGTCGGTGCGATCAGGTCTTCCAGGCGCCCCTGCAGGCGGCCATCGGAATCGAGGTTGTAGATGATCCGCTCCGCCATCTGGCGCAGCGCCGCATCCAAGTCGAACCAGCCAAGCTGGTCGCGCAGATAATCGTGCAGCGACTGAGGCCGCGAGACCATATTGGCCATCGCGTCGTGCTTGCGGTCGGCGTCCTCGTCCATCCGCCCGCGAGACAGCCGCGGCCGGTCATCAAAGTGCTCGGGCCACTCCTCGTTAATCTCCAGCAGGCGCTCGAAGTCGTCGGCGTTGTTTTTCGCCTCGTCGACCACCAGCTCGCGTTCTTCGCTCGTGGGCGCGTCGGGATTTACGGCTTCGCTCGGTTCCTCCGGCTGGTCGAATTCTTCCTCCTTGATCTCCAGCGCCACGTTTTCGGCCATTTCCTGCTCGATGCGTTCCTGCAGCGCCATAATCGGCAACTGCAGAATCTCCATCGACTGGATCATCCGCGGTGCAAGCACCTGCTTCTGAACCAGCCGCATCTCCTGGCCGAAGGACAGTCGCATATCGGTTTCTTCCGTTCGGACGCGGCACAATCGGCCGCGGCCGCCGTGAACGGCAAAGAATTCAAAACGTCTGGCGACCCGAAAGGGCGTCGGAAAGGATCTCCTTATTGGCAAATTCTAGCACACTTCCGCTCGTAATTCCCCTCGCCAGCCGCGTGATCTTCACGCCGTCGGCCGACAACAAGCTGGAAATGTGCAGGGCGGTTCCGTCTCCTTCCAAGGTCGGGTTCGTGGCCATGATTATCTCTTGGAAACGCCCCGCGCGGACTCGTCGCACAAGTGCCTCAATCGTAAGCTGATCGGGGCCGATCCCTTCCAGCGGCGCAATCCGGCCCAGCAGTACATGGTACAAGCCTCGGTACTGTCCGGTTTGCTCGAGGGCCATCAGGTCGCGTGGCTGCTCGACCACGCACAAAAGCGTCGCGTCGCGCCGCGCGTCGCGGCACACAAGGCATTCTTCGTCCTCGGCCAGATTGTAGCAAGTCTTGCAAGAGCGGACGTTTTGCTTTACCCCGCGCACCGCGTCGGCCAGCGCAAAGGCTTCCTCCTTCGGTACTCGCAGGATGTGATACGCCAGCCGCTCGGCGGTCTTCTTGCCGATCCCCGGCAGCCTGGCGAACTGTTCGATCAGGTGATCGATCGATTGCGTTACGGCTGACAAAGGAGCCTGGCTCCTCCCCCGACGACGGTTGGGGTTTGGGCTTCGCGGCGGAGCGCCCCTGTGGCGAGGCCGCCCACCTCACTCCGCCAGTCGCATCAGGATTTTCCCGGGGCACCGCCTCCGGTCAGTTTCGCAAGGACGCCCTCCAGTCCCGAGAGATCCATTCCGCCGGCGAGCGATTTCATGGCCTCGGTATGCATTTCCCTGGCCTTTTCCAGCGCCTGGTTTACCGCCGCGACCGTCAGATCCTCGATCAGCTCGCGATCCTGCTGCTCGATAAGCTTCGAGTCAATCCGCACTCGCATAATCTCCTGCAGTCCGTTCGCCTCGACCTCAACCATCCCACCACCGGCAAAACCCGAGACTCGGCGGCCGCGCAGCTCACCCGTAAGTGCCTGCATGCGTGCCCCCATTTCCTGAGCCTGCTTGACAAGCGACGCCAGGTTGCCGATTCCCTTGAACAAGCCATGTCTCCACGCTGCCGGTTTAATTTTTGATTCGACCGTACTCGTACGCCAAGGCCGAAGGACGATTCAGCGAAGATTATTTATCCCAAAGCACTTCCGCGTCGAACAGCTCAATCGTGCGATTCACCATGGGGTGGTCAGATGCCCTTCGTCTTCGCGTTTGGGGCCCCTTGGCAGTTTGCGCTGCCTGGCTGGACGGAGCATCGGCCTGGTCGTCCACGATGGCGAATTCGACGTGAACTGGCGTACCCGCCAACTTTGCCAGGGCCTCTTCGAACAACGCCACTTTGTCGGGCCGCTCGCAAAAGACCTTACAGGAATCATACTTGGGTCGAAAGGCCACGACCAGACGAGCGGGTTCGACGAGCGCCACGCTCGCACACATCGACGCCTGCTCTGCCAACAGGCCTGTCAATCGGCCAAGCGCCTGCTGCCAGACCTCTTGCGCTGTTTCGGGGGTCAGCACTAAGGGTGGTCGCGTGGCAGCCGGACCGTTTGTAGTTTGCCCAGATGCGCCGTCCACCTTGGCTTCGACCGCACCAGTGGCTGAGCCGGGTGCGTTAGCCGCAGGAGGGCCAACAACCTTCGGCACGGAAACCTCGCTGCTTGCCTTGGCGCGCACTGCATCCACCGCGCTGCCCGTTTGACCGGACGGCAATCTCACGCTGCCCGGCGCACCATCCTGGCGCAACTGGGCCACGAGAGCGCCGATTTCCTCGAGATCGGCCAGATGGCAAAGCCGGACCACGGCCAACTCGGCGACGGTGCGCCCCTGCGTGGCGTAGCGGAGGCGCTCCAATGCGCGGTCGAGAATCTGCATCGCCGCGAGAATCGTCTCGAGCCCCAACTTTTCCGCGGCCGCGACGATCGCCTCACGGTCCATCGAGGCAGTATGCAGCAGGACTTCGCCGGAACAGCCCGCGGCGGTCACCATCAGGTCGCGGAACGAGCCGAGCAATTGGCCCAATAACTGACTCGCCTCGACGCCGGACCCGAGCGCCGTGTCGAGCAATCCAAGCGCCGTGGCGGCGTCGCGTTTGACCGTGGCCATCAAGAGCTGCGAGACCAACCGATCGTCGGCCGTGCCCAGCATCGCGTGAACATCGCCGGGGCCGATGCGGCCAGGACCGAAGGCCAGCAGTTGCTCAAGCAATGATTGACTATCGCGCATCGATCCGGCGGCTCGGCGCGCCAGGATCGACAGCGCCTCGGCATCGGCCTCTACCCCCTCGGCGGCCGCGATCTGCCGCAATCGCTCGACAATCGAGCTGGCGGAGATGCCGGCAAAATCGAACCGCTGGCATCGCGAATGGATGGTGATGGGGATCTTCTCGGGCTCGGTCGTGCAGAAGACGAACTTCACGTGCCGCGGCGGCTCCTCCAGCGTTTTGAGCAGCGCATTGAACGCAGGGGTCGTCAGCATATGCACTTCGTCAATGATATAAACCTTGAACCGCGAGCGCGTGGGTCGCAGGATGACGTTCTGGCGCAGTTGGCGGATCTCGTCGATGCCGCGGTTGCTCGCGCCGTCGATCTCCAGCACGTCCACGTCGTCGCCCGTGCTGATGCTATCGCAGATGTCGCAGTGATTGCACGGGGACGGCGTGGAGCCGTGGGTGCAATTGAGGGCCTTGGCGAGAATCCGCGCCGCCGAAGTCTTTCCCACACCGCGCGGGCCACTGAACAGATAAGCGTGGCCAACTCGGTTCGATTCGATGGCCGAGGCGAGCGCCCGAGCCACATGCTGCTGGCCGACAAGCTCATCGAACGATTGCGGCCGGTATCGCCGCGCGATAACGACGTATTGAACTTTCGACTCGGCCGGCGATGCGTCGGCATCGTGAGACGGATCGTTGAACAGTTCGGCGGACATTGTTTTCGCGGTTGTTCGACCTATGGCTGCCGATGGATTCGGCCCGCCGGCGCGGATGAATTCACGGCGCCGGCCGCCGATGAGAGACCCACCGCACAAAGAGCCTACTGCTTATGGCTGCTGACTTTCGTCCCTGACCAGGTTCACAGGACCCCTTTGCGGGGGCCTCTCATTGGCGGCCGCCGCCAGCGCTAGCGTAGTTGTACGGCCTGCGCGCGGCGCCGTCAAAACACTCCAATTACGCGGCCACGCTCCAAAAAGCTTTGCGAAGCTCCGCGAGCCGCCGGGTCGTGCACCAACCTTAGCTGGTCGCCGGCGGTCCGCCGAACTAGCAACTCCGCCGTGTCGCGCGGCAATTCGCCCTGCGAGCCGCCGGGTTTATCCCGGCGGTCCGTTGTCCGCGCGTTGACCACGGCATGAGGTCTGCTAGCATCCGGCTATTCGAGCCACCTGGCATCCGAACGCGGCGAACAGACATGGGAATGAAGCAACAGCTTCGCAATGGTTTGACCAGCGCGCGACGATTTACCGAGGGGATTTTGCGCGGCTTCAAGACGCCGGCCCAATGGACTCATCAGGTCCACCCTCGCGCGAACCACGCCTTGTGGTTTGCCGGCCACATGGGCGTGGTCGACAATTTCTTCATCTGGACGCTCGACCGCGCCAAGGTCGACAATCGCCCGGAATACCAGGAAAAATTCGGCATGGGTTCGCAACCCACCAGCGACGTGAGCCACTATCCGCCGGTGGAAGAAGTATTGGCCTACATGCGGCAAAGGCGCGAGACGCTGCTTTCGATCCTCGAAGCGCTGGACGAATCAGACCTGGCAAAGCCGACGCCTCAGGGCACACCGGATTTTCTCCCCGATTTCTGCACCGTCTTCCAAACGGCCGCTTGGCACGAGGGAATGCACTGCGGCCAGATCACGGTGGCCCATCGCGCGATCGGAAACGAACCGATTACGCGCGCGGCGCAGCGCGAGAAATCGTAAGATTCTCCGCCAAAAGGTCCTTGCGCGGCGAACCCGTGCCCAAGCCGCTCATCGAGACCGGAAAAGTTACGGTCACAGTCTGACACCGACGCGCTTATCCTCAAACGGGTCACAAGTCTGACTTCAATCAATAAGTGGACCGAGAAAATCAAAGGTTCCTGGAACCTTTTCACCTGCTGGAACCTTTTCACCTGTGAAGTGCTTGCCGCTGTTCGGGGCTGATCTTGGGAGTCATTTCATCTCAAATATACCGCGTCAGATGCGTTGCTTTCAAACCAGGGATCGTCGCAATCGTGCAGTGCCGCTAGTGCCTCGCGATAGCGGTCAACAGGCGTGGCATCATTTCCCTGCACGCTCAATCCTCACGCGACTCCGCCAGAATCTTGCGATACGCCTCGCGCGCCACTTCATAGGCCGCGGCGGCCGCCTGCTTTTCGGATTCGCGGATGGCGCGCTCCTTTTGCTTCCAGCAGACATCCACTGCTTCAAGACACCACTGGGCGCTCTTTTTGCTCGCGCGGATGGGGCGGCCGTCGAGCTCGACGAACACGGGGTTTGTGTGCGAGCTGGGGAAGATCCGCACCGCCAGCCAGCTTGATTGCTGGGGCGTGTAATCGAATTGGAGATCATGGATCGTCCCGTCGGCACAAATTGGCTTCGTGGCGACCGCCTGACCATTGACAACCAGCTCCACCAGAACCTCGCGCGTGTCGGCGATGCGCGCGCGCTCGACGTGCCAGTAGGGCTGCTGATCGAGCTTGCGGCGACGGATGTCGTCGCGCGGCTTCTCTGCGAGCATCGCGGCGACGCGGACGTTGACCTTCAGCGGCTCGCCGCTCTTGGCAGCCAAGACGCTCGGCCGGCCCGCCTCGCCCTTCTCTCCGACACCCAGGCCGTTCACCTGAAAGTCGATCAAATGGCTGAGTCCGTCCGAGCAATAGCTGCGCCCGTCGCGGATCGCATCGACCCAAGCGTCGAACGAAAGGGGCGTGCCGGGATCGAGCTTCACGTAGGCGCGCCCTAGTCCCACGCGCTCGCCGTAGATGCACGGGAAATCGGTCTCGCCGCTGATGCGGCAGGTGTAGCCGCAGTTGAGCGTGTGATACCAGATGTTCAGCTCCCAGACGGCCGGCGTATCGACCGCCGAGATGAAGTCGCAGGCGCCGTGCGCCACGTCGACCACGTACTCATTGGCCCCGATGCCATCAAACGGCGGCATCTCATACGTTGGCAGCCGCTCGGCCTTCACTGCCAGTCCCCAGCCACTGTGCGAGAACCCCACCACGCCTCCTTGCTCTTTGCCCCATTGAAGCACCGGTAGGTCCCAGCTCGGCCACTGGTCGATTTCGGTCGTATTGGGGTAGTCGTCGTCCGTGAGGCGCAGCAAGCACAGATGCCCGCAGTGCGAGCTGGGGAATCCAGAGACCTCGACGTCGTATCGCATCAGGTGGCGGTCGGTCGAGAGGGCGCTCGTCTTTCCCTCGAAGAACTGTTTCTGATAGTACCAGCACGGCCCCCACGACAGGACACAACCCACGTTCAGATCTTCGCCCAGGATATGACGCATCATGTCGGCCGGTTGGACGCCCTCGGCCGGGGCTTCGTAATGGGCGCAGCCGGCCGCATGGACGTGGTGATCGCCCGAGTACCAGCCGTGGTTGGCCAGCTTGATCCACCGCGCGAGCCGAAAGCTCTCGCGGTGCGACGCGGAATGTGGCACCGTGATCGTGCGCGACTGAATGCGGTATTCCGGCCCGCGCGAGAAGGTGACGCTGTACTCGCCCGGCGGCAACGTCACGCTCTCGCCGTGGTGACGATAGATCTGGTCGTGGAAGAAGAAATCGGGGGCCATCCGGCGCGAGCGCGCCGGATACACTCGCCCACGTGTGTCGCGGAACACGAACTGGCCGGTCGTGGGCGTGCCGTCGTCGTCCAGCACCTCGAGCACCACCTCGACCGCAGGCTCGCAGTCGAACAGCACGTTCACTTCGTTGCGGAAGCCAAGGTCCTGGGTTCCCTGGCCAACATCGAACGTGAGCTTGGCCTCGCGCTTGCCGGCGTCGCGGCTGTAGAGCTCGATGATGCGGTATTCGAGCGCCAATCCGGAAAGCTCCTTGTTCAAGGGCGCGTTGTCGTACGAGGCGACATCCAGCCAGCGGTCGATTCCGTCGCGCGGGGTGATGGCCGCCTGCGGCCTCGCGCTGCCCGAGGACCGCTTGTGCAGGGGCGCCGCATTGGGGCTATCGCAGCGGAGCTGCGCCGTGACGCCGGCCTCGTTGTGGACCTTCACCAGAAACGCGCGCCAACCGTGTTGCACGAGCGAGCCGGCCGCCTCGCCGCGCGTAACCTTGACGCGGCTTTCGGGATTGATGTTGACGCTCGCCAGGCACAGCGGATCGAGAACGCGCTGGACGGCGACGATGGCCTCGGCCAGGTTCTCCTCGGCGAGCGCCTTATCCAGTTCGGCCCTACGCGGCGCTTCCAGGGGCGATCCCAGCAGTTCGAGCGACTGAGCGACTCGCTGGACCTGGGCGCGCAGCGGTTGGTATTCGACGTCGCGCACCACCGGCAGCGGCGCGGCCGCAGCCGAATCTGCCATCCAAATCACGCCGGCCGCCAGGAACATGATGAAATCATTCGATCGAAGTGGAGTCATGACATTCCCTTCGCTGTGAAAACTCGTTGAGGTCACCTGGCCCACCAGCCGCCATGATGGCTCGCGGAAGTCGCTCGGGCAAGGCGCACACTAACCCGAGGCGCGAGCCGAGGGATCGTCGCGATGCGGACCGGGTCGGCGCCGCCCGCTGGCTATTTACCGCCATGGCGGCGCCCGCTGGATGGAGACCTTCGGCTCGATCCGACCGCTGGGCGATGTCGCCCATCGCTCGGCTCGCGCCCCGCGGTAGCGGGTCGGACGCGCCTTGGCGGCTATTTCACCAGGCGCCAGGCGGCGGCGTCTTCGCCGTCGAGACGTAACGTGAGGCATTTTGCGCTACCGCCCGACTTGACGAACTCGTCGAGCGGGGTCTCTCGCGGCTCGTAGCCGCGATCGCGCAACTGCCGCTGCAATTGGGGGCAATGCGTGTTGGTGATCACGGTTTGCCCGACGACGACTGCGTTGCAGGCGAACCGCCGCGCCTCGTCCTCACTCGCCTCGATCAGATCCTCCACGTTCTCCGACAGCGCGCGCCGGCCATAGTCGTCGAACGCGGCCGGGTAATAGATCGCTCGGCCTGGCGCCAGAGGGCAGAAGCTCGTGTCCAGGTGGTAGAAGTGCGGATTGACGAGCTCCAAGGGAATCACGCGGCAATGGAGCATGGCGCCGATTTGTTGATGCCCACGCGCGTCACTGCGAATGCGGTAGCCGGCGAAGAGCGTATCGCCGCAGAACAGCGCATCGCCCGCACCTTCAAAATACACCCCCTCGGACAAATGGGTGACGGCGTACCCGTGGGCGGCGAACCACGCCTCGTCGAGCGCCACCTCTGCCTGCCGCTGTGCGTGGCGGAATCGCGCCAGGATCGCCTGATTACGATAAATGAGCGCCGCGTTGGCGGTGAATACCAGGTCGGGCAGACCCGGCGCCGGTTTCAACAGCGAAATCGTCGCGCTCGCGCCCTCCAGTAGCCGTCGCAACTGCTCCCACTGTCGCCGCGCCACGGCGCGATCACTCTGGCGGTTGCAGTCCATCCATGGGTTGATTTCGTATTCGATGCCGTAGTAGTCCGGCGCGCACATCAGGATGTGCGGCCGCAACGGCGAAACCATAGGCGTCATGGGAGCGCGTTCTCCAGCGCCGTCAATTCCTGCACGAGCGCTCGTAGGAAGGGTTCGACGTCGGTCACGAGGCCGATCGTTTGAAACGATCCGCGGTCCCCAAGCTTGATCACCGTCGAGGGATTGATGTCGATGCACACGACCTTAATCCAGGCTGGGAGCAGATTGCCCACGGCGATCGAGTGCAGCGTGGTGGCGATCATCAGGCAGAAATCGACCTGGCGGATCCGCTCGCGCATCAGCCGCTGGGCTTCGAGCACGTCGGTAATTACCTCGGGCAGCGGCCCGTCGTCGCGAATGCTGCCGGCCAGCAGCACGTCGACGCCGCGGCGGACGCATTCATACATGATGCCGCTGGTGATCATGCCGGTTTCGACTGCCTGGCGAATTCCGCCCGCGCGGCGAACGCGGTTAATCGCACGGAGGTGATGCTCGTGTCCCGCGTCGGCGGCCACGCCCTGATCGAGCCGTACGCCCAGGCTGGTGCCGAACATCGCCTGCTCCAGGTCGTGGGTGGCCAGTGCGTTGCCGGCGAAGAGGTAGTCCACGTACCCACGTCGCACCAGCTCGCAGAAATGGCCGCCGCTGCCGGTGTGCACGATCGCGGGTCCGCCGACCACCAGCACGCGGCCACCGTCGCGGTGCGCGCGGAACAGCTCACCGGCAATCTCGCGAATCGCCGCTCCTTTTGGCTTCTCGGTCGAGACGCTGCTCCCCATGAACTCGAACATGTGGCGGCCCGCGGTTCGCTCTTCAGGAAAGACGCGCACGCCGGCGTGACCGATGACAATCGAGTCGCCCCGCTTTGCGTCGATCATCGCCACGCAGCGTGCCGTGCGTGCCGGCAGGTCCACCGCGATCGCGCAATCCATCTCCTGGTCTTCGACCTCGATCCATTGGCCGTCGAGCCGCACCTCGGTACGCTGGTTCGTGGTGCTGTAGAAGCCTTCGGGAAAAGTCCGCTCGATGTCGCAATCGGCAAGCCGGCAGTCGTGCAGCGCCGTCGGCAAGGCGCCATGATCGGCGATCTGCGCCAGAATGCCGGCGAGCGCCTCGGACGTGGGGGCTTGAACCTCGACCAGCGCATAGCTCGGGTCACGCCGATCGTGGCCGATGGTGATCTTTTTGATGCGGAAGGAGCCTCCCTGGGCGTTAATCAAGTCGAGGACCTTCGGCAGGATCAGGCTGTCGATAATATGTCCCTGAACTTCGACGTCTTCGACGTATCGGTCAATCGGCGTAGGCTCGTACAACATGGGGGTGGTCATGGCTTATTCCAGTTCGCGGTTGGATTAGTTCTGCCTGAACGTGCCATCGGAATTCTACGTTCGGATGGCCAGTGACGGCCGTGGTCCAGGCGCACAGGTTCGTCGGCGAGCTGTAATACAGCCATAACCGTAAGGCGGGCCACGACTTCACAGCACAGGAAACTCCCCCTATACTTTATTTCAATTATCTGACGGCGGTGGCCGCGTAGGTTGGCCGAGGCCGGCGAGTGAAAGGCCGAGAGCGAAGTCAATGAGCGATCAGGAAAAACAGGAAAAAACGGAAGGCACAAGCCACTGGGACGAACTGGCCAGCGAATTAGGGGCGGCGGCAACCCCCGCCGCGCGGCACGAACCATCGAGCGCTTCCCCCCGGCCGTCAGAATCAGGGCGACGCGATGCAATCAGGCGGCCGGCTATCGCGAAAGCCGACAGCGCAGCCGCCGACTGGGATATTTTGGCGAGCGAGCTGGGAATGCCACCTGGGCCGCCGCCAAGCGAACCAGTCGAGAGGCACGCTCAGACGCGAGACGAGACTCGCGCTCACAGGCACGCGGGTCGTTTCGCCGAAGAACCGACCGAAGCGGACGCGGCGATACCTGATACGGTACCGGCCGCTGAAATGGGCGAACCGGCCCCGGCGAGTCATCGTCGTGGTGATCGCCATGAGGGACGGAAACGCCGCCGACGCGGCCGCCGCTCGACCCCCGACGCGTCCGGGCAGCATCGCGCCCAGCGCGAAGCTGGCCGGCGCCCGGCCGAAGACAGCGAGCGACCGATTCGCTCTCAAAGCGACCACGGTGAAGACGAGGATGTCGATTTCCTATCCGATGCGATCGATATCGTTGATCAACCGCCGCAGGACGCCGAAACACGAACCGATGCCGACACCGGGCGTCGTCGGCGTCGCCGTCGCCGGGGAGGACGTCGTCGAGAGCGCGATCACGCCGAAGGCGGCGCCAGTGAATCCTCAGGCGACCTCCACGATGCCAAGGCAATTGCCGAGACTGGTCCTGATGAACATCAAACAAGTTCATCGGCGGCTGGTGATGAATTTGCCGATACCGATGACGCGGAGAATGACGGCGAGGAGGGGCGTGCGGCCGGTCATCGCGGCGTCCCGTCATGGGAGGATGCACTTTCCACCATGATCGGTGTGAACATGGAGGCGCGAGCCAAAAACCCCAACCGCGGCACCGGCGGTCCGCGCCGCGGTCGCGGACGGCGCGGTCGAGGGCGCCCCTCGAAGAATTGAGCTACGCCCAAGCGCCACGGTGCACCAAGCGGCAGGGTACTTCGTCGAGAGGCTCAATCGAACCACTCGTCGTCGGGGTCGAACGAGGGCACCACGAAGTTCAAGATCTTCATTCGGCCGACCGCACGGTGGCGAACACCGGGGGGAATAAGCACGCACATCCCCGGCTTCGCGTCGATCTGTTGGCCGTCGAGCTCGAATTTGGCCCCTGGTTCGCACTCCAGAACGTAATACGTCTCCGTCAGCCGCTTGTGGTAATGCAATCGTGCATTGAGCGAGATTTCGACGAGATGAAGGCTCGCCCCCGAGTCGTCGACGCCCAACGGCGAACGGTGGCTCGTGCCGCATGGGCACGCAACGCCGGGGACCTGCGCAAGGTCGAACGCTCGCCATCGGTTTTGTGTCTGACCGTCGATCATCTGCCGCGCGGCGTCGATTGTCGGCTGGAGTGGTCGTTCTGGCGACGTAAAGCGCCGGCTCTGGGTACGATAGCAGAGTGGTCGCCAGCAAACCATTGCCGCGGCGTCGAGTGAGCGTCGTCGTCGGATCTCCGTGTCAAACTCGGAGGCTCACTGGGGCGCGACATGCTGGCTCGATGTGCTTGCAACGCGGTTTTATCGGCAAAGATCGCCTGATCGGCGAATGCATCTGGCAGTTTAAGTGATACAAGCCGTCAAGCTTGCGGGAAGCGCAAGGTCTGCGCAAAAAGAGCGATAAACCATTTGCTGAAAATTACTTCCGAACTCTCAAGGGGTCTTTCCGAGCGAGCCGATACGGTAGGTGTCCCAAAGTGACGATTGTGTGCAAAAGCACAATCTCACCGGGGGCGACAGGCAACCGCACTGAAGAATCGAACCAAGGAATGGTTCGACGGTCCTGCCGCGCGGAACCGGCTGAACTGAGGGTTTCGGCCCACCTTCCCCACCGGAATCGGCCAACCGAATCGCTCGAACGGGATCTCACCACCGACGGGGTCCCCCTGCCCAAGGATGGAGATCTTCTTTACGCCCAACAGGCGTAAGGCGCTCCCGCCAAACCAACGTGCGTTGGGGATGCGCACTACCCCAGTTCCATGTAAAGGAGACGTTGCTCGATGAAACGGACCATGGTGTTGGGAGCCTTCGTGCTCGCCGTAGGCCTCTGTAGCCAGAGCTACGGCTTCGAGTTGATGAACCGCATGCTGTCGCATGGCTGCTGCGAGCCGGCATGCTGCGAGCGGGCCTGCGGCGCCGACAATGGCTGCTGCGCCAACGCCTGCGGCGCGAACAACGGCTGCTGCGAGTCGGCCTGCGGCCATGACAATGGCTGCGGCTGCGAGAAGGACTGCTGCGGCGACAACGGCCGCTGTGGCGATGGATGCTGCAAGAAGCGCTGCCGTCGCACGCTGTTCGACGCGCTCTTCGCATGCCGCTCCCGGCGCTGCTGCGGAAACGGCTGCGGCAACGGTTGCTGCGAGAAGGCCTGCGGCCATGACAACGGGTGCGCTTGCGAGGCCGCCTGCGGCTGCAACAACGGTTGCAACGGCTGCAACGGTTGCAATGGCTGCGGACACGAGAACGGCTGTGCTTGCGACAACGCCTGCGGCCACGACCATGGCTGCGCCTGCGACGCCGCTTGCGGCCACGACAACGGCTGTGGCTGCGAGAAGGATTGCTGCGGCGACAACGGTTGCTGCCGCGATCGCTGCCGAGATCGTTGCGGCTGTGGCCTGTTCGGGAACCTGTTCCGCCGTCGCTGCTGCGGCAACGGCTGCGGCAAATCGCGTTGCAATGGCTGCGGCAACGGTTGCAACGGTTGCAATGGCTGCGCCAGCGCTTGTGGTTGTGGCGCCACGAGCGCCCCGGCTGCCGGTGGCGCTGAAGAGCCCCCCATGCCCCCAGCGCCGATGGCTGATCCCTCGGCCTCCATCGAGCATGGTCGCCATGTCGTCAAAACCGCCAACAGCACCCAAAGCCTGGTCCGTCGGCACTTTCAGCAGTAATTGTTGCTGAGCGACGTGGATTAATGCCGGGTCTGCTCGGGACCTCCCTCCCGGGCAGCCCCGGTTTTTTTGCGCGATGGGGAAGCCATCGCCTCGCGCCACGGGACGCTGAGCCGGCGGCGTAAGCCGCCGGAGTGCGCCAGGGTTTGGTGCGATTAAACGCCTCAGGCGCAGTCTTACCTTGCGGCTCTAGGTGCTGCCGAGTCGCTGCTGCAGCAAGCTCGCCACGAAGCCGACCAGGTCGTCTTGCTGGACGCATCGGTCGCGCAGCCGGTCATAGCTCCCGGCTCGGCGCGCCAGCTCGAGCAGGCCAGGGGCCAAGCCCATCGTCCGCACGCCCGGCGGAACCAGCTCCACCATGGCCTCGAGCGCCTCATGGTGGCGCCCCACTCGAGACAACAAATCGACATAGGTCTCAATGGCCGCCGTCCCCGCCTCGGCCGCTGGTCGCGCCCTGGCACGCTCGCGGAAAAAGTCGACCGCCTCGTCCATGTTCTCTCCCCGTAGCGCTTGAAAATACAACCCATGCGCCGCGTACGTGTCGATAAACGGTTCTTCGCCCGCGTACTGGTATTGCTGGCTCAGCCGTCGACCGTAATCCGTCAGCTCACAGGCCAAGCGCAGTGTATCCGGATCTTCGGTCAGCCGCGCCAGGCGAACCACGGCAGCCAGGTGCGAGGTATCGATATGGTAGTTCTGCTCGGCGAACAGCCAGTCTCTTCCGCCAAGTAATTCGCCGAGCCGTTGTTCAGGGGATTCGGTCCCTTCGCGCCGCGCGATGTCGGCTCGCACCCCACGCAGCAGTTCGGCGTAAATGTGTCGTACCAGGTTCTCCGCCACCGCGCGGCGCTGGGCGCCTGACCAATGGCGCAAGTTCCCCTCGGTGATCGTGATCGCCTGGCAGGTGCCGTACTGCTGGAGGACCCATTTGATTCCCACGTCCGGACAGACCCCTTCGTGCACGGCCACTTCGACCAGCGGCTCGATGTTTTCCGCGCTGGGGTTCATTTGGGCAAGAGCGCTGGCGATCGTGGCCCTCTCACCCGTCGGCCGCAAGTACATCCAGGCCTCGCGAATCTGTCCCGCCGCCAGGAACAAGCTGCCCACGTCGCGGCAAGCGTCCAAGTACAGCTCTTCCATTTGGCCGCGCAAGGGTTCGACCAGCTCGTCCAGCGGCGTGCCGCTGATCGCCGGCAACCCCAGCCGCACTCGCCCGCGCAAGAGCAGTGCATCGAACAGCTCGTGATATTTCTGTTCTTGGCGCAGCGTGTCGGCCAGTTGCGCGATCGCGGCATCCGCACCGCGGCGCTCAAACTCTGACTCGATCTGCTGGAACTTGGAGAGCGACATGCTTCGGCGCGGAATCGTCAACGGGACGGGCAAAATGCTACATCGCGTATCGTATCAGTCGCGCGGGTGTGAATCCATTTCAGCAGCTCGCGGCCATTTTGGATCCCAGTCGAGCAATTGGGCTAAGGCCGTGCGCCACCGACGCACGAGAGCCCCGTTTCGGAATCTCGGGGAGCAAATGAAGCAACTCGCCGTCGAATGCAGCCAGAAGCCAATCGCTCGACAACGTTGACATAGCTCTCTTCAATCGCGCGATCTCCGCGCCGGTAAGGCCGCCCGTTCCCGATTTCAATTGCACGAGCCGGATCTCGATGTGATCGGCAGCGCCGAGTTTGATCCGCGCCATGATTGCGTCAACAATGCCGGTTCGCGGTGCGCCGCCATCGCCCTCAAAGAACAAGACCTTCCAGCCATTGGCGCGGCACCATGCGGCCAACGCCAACTTGCTGGCCTTTTCGCTCTTTGCTGCCTTGTAACGGGCACTGCGGCGAGTTGCCCAGGCCTTCTTCGCCGCAGCACTTCGAGGATCGACGACCGATGATTTCTTGACAGCCACTAGAGAATCCGCCGCGGACTGCGACGCCTCGATGAAGTTTGGACTTTGCACAGATATCATTTTATGATATCATTAGCGTGATGGGGAAGCACGAGCGGACGCTCCCGCGATCTTTGCCGAACCGATTCGATCGAATATTCGCTGGAGGGCAATCGAATCGCTGTTTCGCAGCCTTGGAGCAATGATCGAGAATCGGGAGGGCTCTCGCGTGCACGTGACATTAAACGGCGTGCACGCGAGCTTCCGTCGGCCCCACGCAAGTGCAGACACCGATCAAGGCGCCATTCGATCCGTTCGACGCTTTCTGGCCGAAGCGGGAGTCAACCCATGACCATGCAAGGCTATTTTATTACCAGTGCACATAAGGGTTACATTGGGCGCGCGGAGTATGACGCCGAGGCCGACTCGTTTCATGGCGAGTTGCTGGGCATTCGAGACGTAATCACGTTTGCGGGTAAGACACCGAAGGAAATCCAAGCTGAATTTCAGGCCTCGGTCGACGATTACCTTGATTGGTGCAAGCGACGCGGCAAGCAGCCCAATAAACCATTCTCCGGCAACATCCTGGTGCGGACCACGCCTGAGCTTCATCGAAGTCTGAGCGCACTGGCCGAAGCGCGGGGCAAGAGCCTCAACGCGCTGGTGGTCGATTGCCTTGAGTCCGCAACAGGCGTGGACGCGCAGCGCAAGCCGCGTCGTGCGGCAGTTAAGGCCAACCTCCTCGATGACCCTTGCCGGGCTAATTAAGGCCGCCAGGCCGTGCCCCAGCCGCCCAGTAAGCCTGGCTATTTCGGTGCGTCTACGGCGCCGCCTGCTCCCATAGCCCGCAGATGTTGCCTTGCGGGTCAACGATGGCGGCGACCGCTCCGACGCCGGGAATCGGCATCTTCGGCAGCGCCACGGTCGCGCCGAGCTGGGTGGCCTTTTCGATCGCGGCGTCGATGCTCGCCACGTCGACGTAGTTCATCCAGGGTTGCGCGGCATCCTGGCGCTGCATCACCGCTCCGTTGATGCCGGGTCCGTCCGAGCCGGTGTCACAAAGCCAGTATTCGGGACCGGGCAACTGGGCCTTTTGAAACGTCCAGCCGAACAACTCGCTGTAGAAGCGCGTGAGCGGCTCAGGCTCATTGGCTGGGATTTCGAAGTGGACGATTCGATTGTTGGCCATGGTGCGGCTCCTATTGGCTAGATTGGCATCTGACACCTTGCGTCGCGAGTTGACGGTCACCAGCGTCTCCCACGTGCCATCTTCGCGGCGGAACACGTGACGAAGCATTGATGCGAAGAGTTTGCCACACTTGCGCGTGATTATCAAATAGGACGTCGACAGATGTCACGCGGTAGCGATTTCCCAAGCGGAGCTTGCCCACCAGGACGCCAGGCGCGAGTGTTCCTTTCGGTCGGCCTGCGTTCCTGATAAAGTTGCGGTTTGCGGTCGTCCGCTGTACGCACTCGCGAGGCAATCCGATGTTCAAAAAAATCCTTCTGACGGTCCTCGTTGCACTCGCGGCGCTGGTGGTGGTCTTGGTGGTGGTCATCGCGGTGCAGCCATTGGAATTCCGCATTACGCGCACGGCCACGATGTCTGCCCCGCCAGAGATCGTCTTCGCGCAAGTGAACGATTTCCACAAGTGGGTGGCCTGGTCACCTTGGGAAGAGATCGACCCGGCGCTGAAGAGAACCTACGACGGCGAGCCGGCCGGTACCGGCGCGGTCTATTCGTGGGCCGGCAATGCCGACATCGGCGAAGGTCGCATGACCGTCACCGAGAGCCGTCCCAACGAGGTCATCCAGATCAAGCTCGAGTTTCTGAAGCCCATTGCCGCCACGCACACCGCCGAATTCACTTTCAGACCCCAAGGGGATCAAACCGAGGTGACGTGGAGCATGTTCGGCCACAATAATTTCCTGGCCAAGGCAATCAGTCTGGTGATGGACATGGATCAAATGGTCGGCGGCGAGTTTGAGAAGGGACTTGAGCAACTGAGGACGGTGGTCGAAGGATCGCCCAAGCGCGACGCTGCTTCGTCCTCTCCCCAGGAGCAGACATGATCAACCAGTCCGCGACGTCGCGCGATCGGCCGGCGGTGGATGTCTCGCTGCTCGTGCTGCGTGCGATTGTCGGCGTCATCTTTGCAGCGCACGGCGCGCAAAAGCTATTTGGGGCGTTCGGCGGTCCCGGCTTGTCGACTATGGTGCAACCGCCGCCCGACGGCATGGGGCTGCTCGGCTATCCGGTGACGATCGGTGAATTCTTCGGCGGATTGGGACTGGTCGTCGGCTTCCTGTGCCGATTCTCCGCTGCGTCGCTCATCGTCATCATGCTTGGCGCCATTGGGATGGTGCACGGCAAGAACGGATTCTTTCTGGCCAACTCGGGGTTTGAGTACAACCTGGCGCTGATTGGCCTTTTGGCCCCAATCTTGCTCGCCGGTCCGGGTCGGTTTTCCGTCGGTCGGCTCTTGCCCCTGCCCAAATCGGCCGAGACGAACCGGCCGATTGTGGTCTTGGAGTAACAATCCACAGCATAAATCAAGGTGCGGTCTCGCAAATAGGGAGGACCTATGAGCTACGTTGATGGTTACGTGTTGCCAGTTCCAAAGAAAAACCTACCGGCCTACCGCCGCATGGCGCGGCTGGCCGGAAAAATCTGGCGCGAGCACGGCGCGCTCGACTACAAAGAGTGCGTCGGCGATGATCTCGATACCACGTTTGGCGCTGGGTTCCCGAAAACGATTAAGCTCAAGCCGGACGAGACGGTGGTGTTTTCGTACATCGTGTACAAGTCGCGCGCGCATCGCGATCGCGTCAACGCAAAAGTGATGGCAGACGCTCGCCTGACGGCTGCGAACAAAGGCAAACCGATGCCCTTCGACATGAAACGCATGGTCTTTGGCGGCTTCAAGGTGTTGGTGGACGCCTAGAGTCGTGCCGCCCCCGTAGGGCGGGTCGAGCGAAGCGAGGCGCGCTCATCAAAGTCACTCGGATGCCCACATAAGAAGGAGCAACCCATGAGCGGAATACGAGTCCTGGTTGGCACGCGCAAAGGCGCGTTCATCTTGACATCCGACGCCAAGCGCCAGCGGTGGCAAGTCAGCGAACCGCTCTTCGCGGGCTGGGAGATCTATCACGTCAAAGGCTCGCCGGTTGATCCAAACCGGATTTACGCCTCGCAGTCGAGCGGCTGGTTCGGTCAGATCATCCAGCGCTCCAGCGACGGCGGCAAAACGTGGGAGCAGCCCGGCACGAAGCCGGGCGAGCCGACGAAAACCCCCGAAGGATTCCCCATGGGCGAAAGCAACAAGTTCGTCTACGACACTTCGCCGGAAACGGGCAAGCCGCTCACCACGCACCAGTGGTACGACGGCACGCAGCACCCCTGGGAGTTCAAGCGCGTCTGGTATATAGAGCCATCACTATCCGATCCGGACACCGCTTACGCCGGCGTCGAGGATGCGGCGATCTTTCGCACGACCGACGGCGCACAGACCTGGCACGAACTTGCGGGTCTGCGAGGTCACGGCTCAGGCCCGCAATGGGCGCCCGGCGCGGGGGGCATGGGCCTTCACACGATCCTGATCGACCGCGGCAATCCACGGCGGATGTATATCGCGATCTCCGCGGCCGGCGCATTTCGCACCGCCGATGGCGGCGCCTCCTGGCAACCGATCAACCGTGGCTTGCGATCCGAAATGATGCCCAACCCCACCGCCGAGGTCGGCCACTGCGTCCACTGCATAGCGATGCACCCGTCGCGGCCGGGGGTACTGTTCATGCAGAAGCACTGGGACATCATGCGCAGCGATAACGCCGGCGATTCGTGGCAGGAAGTCAGCGGAAACCTGCCCAGCGATTTCGGGTTCCCGATCGCCGTTCATGCGCACGAGCACGAGACGATCTACGTCGTGCCGATCAAGAGCGACTCCGAGCATTACCCACCCGAGGGCAAACTGCGCGTCTACCGCAGCCGCACGGGTGGCAACGATTGGGAAGCGCTCACCAACGGCCTGCCGCAAAGCGACTGCTACGTCAACGTGCTGCGGAGCGCCATGGCCATTGACACGCTTGATCCGTGCGGCGTGTACTTCGGCACCACCGGCGGGCAAGTGTATGCATCGGCCAATTCCGGCGACACCTGGGCGCCAATCGTTCGCGATCTGCCACCCGTGCTGTCTGTCGAGGTGCAAGCGTTGCCATGATCCGCGTGGAGCTGCCGTACCATCTGCGAAACTTGGCGCACGTGCGGGGCGAGGTGCAACTCAACGTCGAGGGGCCGGTCACGCAGCGATCGGTCCTCGACGCGCTGGAGGCTCGCTACCCGATGCTCCGCGGGACGATCCGCGACCACGTCACGCAAAAGCGCCGAGCGTTCTTGAGGTTTTATGCCTGCCAGCAGGATCTGTCCCACGAGCCGCCGGACGCCCCGCTGCCCGACGCCGTTGCCAAGGGGGTCGAGCCCTTCCTGGTGATCGGGGCGCTGGCGGGCGGCTGACAGGTCGTTGAACAACTGCAGCCGGCCTCAGTGAGGCCGGCTTTTGTGCGAATTTTCCGGGGTCACTGACCCCAGCTACAGCCGCTCATGCGCGGTCGATCGGGAAGGGAATCACGTCGGCGATTGTCTTTGCCCCGGCGGCGAGCATCACGACGCGGTCAAAGCCCAGTGCCACGCCCGTCGACGGGGGAAGGCCCGATTGCATGGCGGCCAACAGGCGGTTCTCGCGCGGCAGAGGGGGTTTGCCGTCGCCGATGCGCAGGTGGTTGGCATGGTCAATCCGGCGGCATAGTTCGTCAGGATCGCAGAGCTCATGGTAGCCGTTGGCCAGCTCGATTCCGCGCACGTAAAGCTCGAATCGCTCGGCCAGGGGCGGATCCTCGTCGCGAATGCGCGCCAGCGCCGCTTGAGACGCCGGGTAATCGTACAGGATCGTCGGGGCGGACTGGCCAAGTTGCGGCTCGATCCGCTCCACCAGCAGCAGGTCGAGCCATCCGTCGCGGTCGTCGTGCGACAGCGTCTCGGCCGAGATGCCGGCACGCTGGGCGACGGCGATTAGCTCGGGCGTCGCGGCCAGGAACGGATCGAGCCCAACGTACCGGAGGAACGCCTCGCGGTAGCTAATCAGTTCGGCAGGCGTCAGCTCCAAGAGTGCCTCGCACAATTCGGATAGCGTTTGCACGCCATCGGCCATGTCCGCGTGCGGCTGGTACCATTCGACGATAGTGAACTCGGGATTGTGCTTCGGGCCGATCTCGCCATTTCGAAAGGCGCGGGTGATCTGGTAGATCGCCCCGGTGCCGCAGGCGAGCAGGCGTTTCATGGCGAACTCGGGAGACGTTTGCAACCAGAGCGTCCTACCGGCGCTGGCGTGCCGCGGATCCGTGGCCAGAATGGTGGCAAAGGGATCGAGATGCCGGTCGACCGCAACGTCAGCCGACAATAGGGGCGTGTCGACCTCCAAGTAGCCGCGCTCGTCGAAGAACTGCCGCACGCGGCGGAGCAGGCGCACACGAAGCTCAAGCACGTCGCGGCCAGCGGTGGGCGCGAAATCGCCGGCGAAGTCGCGGTTGCTACTCTTTGACACGCTCGATGTACGCATTGGTGCGCGTGTCGATCTTGATCAGGTCGCCGATATCGACAAAGGCCGGGCAGATAATCTCCGCGCCGCTCTCCAGCTTCACCGGCTTGGTCAGTCCGGTTGCCGTATTGCCGCGAACGGCCGGCTCGCAATACTCGACACGCAGAATGACATGATTGGGCGGGGTGACGGTGATCGGGTTGTTATTGAAGAGGACCATGCTGCAGATCATGCCCTCCTTGAGGTATTTTCCGGCCTCGTCGACCTGCGCCTCGGTAAGCTCGTACTGCTCGAAGCTGGCGTTGTCCATGAAGACGAACTGGCTACCTTGTCGGTAAAGCAACTGGGCCTCGATTTCGGCCACGTCGGCGGCCTCGATCGAATCGCCGCTTTTGTAGGTGCGGTCGATCACCGTTCCGCGGACGAGGTTTTTCAATCGGCACTTGTACATCGCCTGGCCTTTGCCGGGCTTGACGAAGTTGCACTCGATCATCAGGAACGGATCGCCGTCCAACTGGACCTTGAGGCCCTTCTTGAACTCGCTGGTGTTGTAGGTGGCCACGGTGGGGCTTCCTGCTTTGCTTGGTGGATCAGGGAGGCTATGTTACGGTCGGGAGGGTTGAAATGGCAATCGCGCCGGCCGAACCAGTACAGGGTGCCGCGAATGTGGCCACCTGGCAGCAGTCGTTGCGTGATGCGGTGCGCGACCCGGTCGAATTGTGCCAACTGCTGGAACTGCCAGCCGTGTACGCTACACGGGCCGCAGCCGCGGCAGGCTCATTCGGACTCTTGGCGCCGCGCGAATTCGTGGCGCGCATGCGCAAGGGCGACCCGAACGATCCACTGCTCCAGCAGGTTTTGCCCGTGCCGGACGAAGAGGCACAGGTGCCTGGCTTCGTGGCCGACCCGGTCGAGGACGCTCGCGCCACCACGTCCCCCGGTCTATTGCAAAAATACCAGGGCCGCGCCTTGATGGTAACGACTGGCCATTGCGCTGTCCATTGCCGCTATTGCTTCCGCCGGCATTTCGCGTATGACCAGTCACCGCGCGTGTGGCGCGATTGGGAGCCGGCGCTGGCCCGGATCGCCGCCGACCGCTCGATCGACGAGGTGATCCTCAGCGGCGGGGACCCTCTCGTCCTGAGCGATCGCTGGCTGGGACGGTTCGCCGCGCGGCTGGCCGAGATTGGGCACCTGCGGCGGCTGCGAGTGCATACGCGCCTGCCGATTGTCATTCCCTCGCGCGTCGTCCAAGAGTTGATCGCCTGGCTGAAGGGCACGCGACTGACCGCCTGGATGGTCGTCCACGCCAACCACGCGCAGGAACTAGACGACGACGTGGCGGCGGCGCTTTCGCGGCTGGTCGATGCCGGGATACCGGTCCTGAATCAATCGGTGCTCTTGGCCGGGGTGAACGACTCGGTGGAAGTGTTGGAGGAACTGTGCCGGCGGCTGGTGGAACTGCGCGTGATGCCGTACTATTTGCATCAATTGGACCGCGTGGCGGGGGCGGCCCATTTTGAAGTACCGACGGCCAAGGGCGTGGCGCTCATTGAGGCGCTTTCGGCACGATTGCCCGGGTATGCCCTGCCGCGTTACGTGCGCGAGGCACCTGGCGCCGCCAGCAAGCTGCCGCTACTACCCGATGCCGGCATGTGAAGCGCCGCGCGTTCATTGTTCCGGCTCAGTCGGTTGAAAACTTTGTCGCACAAGGCAATTGACCATGAAGGTGTTGATCGGCGTCGACGGGTCTTCGGGGAGTTTTGAGGCGATACGCCAGGCCGTCTCGCTGCTGGCGCCCGACCGCGACCAGGTGGGCTTATTTTATTCACCACCAGAGTTTCAGTTGCGCTCGGATGCGCATCTTGAAGATGCGACGGTCGAGCGAGCGCGGACCGCCTTGGCGCGGGCCGTGTATGACGAAGCGCGGGGAAAGTTGCCGGAGGCACTGCGCGGCTCGGTTCATGAAATCACCGGCACGGCCAACGCGCGCCACGGTCTGGTTGCCGCGGCCGATGAATGGCATGCCGACCTGATTGCGCTGGGCGCGCGCGGCATCGGGGGCGTGAAGGAGCTTCTGCTCGGCTCCGTGGCGCAGTCGGTGGCGCGGGAGGCGAGTGTCCCGGTACTGATCGTGCGGCCGCGCAAGGATGCCAGGCCGCTGCGATTACTGTTGGCCGCCGACGGCGCGGCGCCCAGCCGACACGCTGCTGAAATGCTGGGCCGTTGCACATGGCCGTCACAGGCCACCGGCCGAATCATCACGGTGATCGAGCCGCTCTTGGCGGGCGAAGTGCCGGACTGGTTGGCCAAGCACGTTCGCGACGCCGACACGGAGGCGATCGCGCAGGCTTGGAGGAAAGAGCACGAGGCCGAGCGACGGTCCAAACGTGAAGAAATGGTCCGCCTGGCGACGACGCTGCCGGCGCCGTTTCAGTCACAAGAGCCACTGGTTGCCGAAGGGAACGCCGCGGAGGAGATTCTCAAGGCGATCGCGCAGTTGCAGATTGACCTGGTCGTGGTGGGGGCGCGTGACCTGGGACGATGGGAGCGCTGGCTGATGGGCAGCACCTCGGAAAAGGTACTGGCGCACGCACCGTGCTCGGTCCTGGTGGTGCGCGGGCGCGACAAGTCGTGAGCGGTACAATTGGGACGGAGGCGATTGTGCTTAGCCGGGAAACGCTCGAAGCCTACCGCCAAATGTCCCCCAGCGAGCGTCTGGCGCTGTCACTACGCGCCATGCGCGAATCCCTGCCGTACCTGCTGCGCGGCTCCCCCGAGGTTGTCGCGCGGCGATTCGAGCGAATTCGCATGCAGAACGATCTCGGCAACCGCAGGATACTCGAACGCTTGGCGGCGGCGGAGCGATCCCATGGGGGGACTTGACGACGCCGCTCGCGATTTCGTGGCCATCTTCGAGCGGCTTGGCATTGAATATGCCATCATGGGCGGTTTGGCAGTGCGGCTCTATGCTCTGCCGCGTCCCACATTTGACGTCGATTTTACCGCCGCCGTGGCGCGCGACAGATTGCCAGAGGTGTTTCAAGCCGCCGAAGAAGTCGGCTTCACCATACCCGCATCGACGACGACGGGGTGGTTGGACACCATTCATGGCCTGCCGGTAATCAAGTTTCAATGGCTTCAGAATTCCCATTCCATTGACATCGACGTGTTCCTCGTCGAAACCGCCTTTCAGCGCGAGGTCCTCGCGCGAAAACAGCGCCATGGGGCCGACGGATGGGACGCATGGTTTGTCAGTGCCGAAGACCTCGTCCTCCTTAAGTTACTCGCCAATCGACCAAAGGACCGCACCGACGTTTTGGACATCCTCTTTATTCATGGCCAGGTCGATGAAGAATATCTGCGCACCTGGGCGAAGGCGTTGGGCGTGGCGGATGCTCTCGAAGCGGCACTCCATCAACCGCGCGAATAATGCCGCATTCCGCCAGGCAAGCCCAGGGGCGAACGAAGCGACTCGTCTGGCTGACCGATCTGCATTTGAACTTCCTTGCTCCGGCGAGGGTGCGCGGATTTCTCCAGGGCGTGGCCAACACAGGTGTCGACGCGGTCTTGCTCGGGGGTGACGTGGCCGAATCACGGGACCTGATTTCGCAACTTGAGCTGATCGACGATTGCCTGCGCCGGCCGGTGTTTTTTGTGCTCGGGAATCACGACTTCTATTTCGGCTCGGTGCGGCGAGTCAGCCAGGAAGTCCAGTGCTTCTGCGACGAACATCCGCGCTGGACGTGGCTCTCGCGGCGAGATGACGTCTTGGAGTTGACTGCGCGCGTCGGCCTGGTCGGTCACGACGGCTGGGCTGACGGCCGGTTGGGGGATTACCGCCGCTCGTTGGTGATGATGAACGACTACAAGCTGATCGAGGAGCTGGCCGGATACGACAAGATGGGGCGCTGGGGCGTCTTGAAATCCATGGGGGACGAGTCCGCCGATCACCTGCGACGCGTGCTGCCGCGCGCCGTTGATCGCTACAAAGAGGTGTTCGTGTTGACGCACGTACCGCCGTTTCGCGAGGCGTGCTGGTACGACGGGCGGATTTCGGACGACGAATGGCTGCCCCACTTCACCTGCAAGGCGGCCGGAGACGCGATATTGGACGTGATGCGGAGTCACCCCGAGCGGCGCCTCACGGTGCTCTGCGGCCATACGCACAGCCCGGGCGAAGCCTGGCCGCTGCCCAACGTGCATGTGCTCACCGGCGGGGCGACCTACGGGGCACCGCAGATCCAGCGCGTGTTCGATTTGGCTTAAGCTGCGCGATTATCATGGAGCCGGCGTTCTTGCTTCCAGCCGATCTCGCTTTTAGCCTATAGGTTGGGTTGCACTCGCTGACGCACTTTTGCCCCTTCCGCTCCCGATGACCGAAAAACCAGGGTCTCTGCAGCGAATCGCCGAGGACGTCCGCCTCGGCCGTGACGTGTGGATCAGCCAGTTCGTGAATCTCTACGGCTGCGCGGTCGGAGACGAGACGAAGATCGGCCCCTTTGTCGAGATCCAGCGGAACGCCACGATCGGTGCTCGATGCAAGATCAGCTCCCACACGTTCATATGCGAAGGGGTCACGATCGAGGACGAGTGCTTTATCGGGCATCATGTCTGCTTCATCAACGATCCGTATCCACGTGCCACACGGCCCGATGGAACGCTCCAGACGGATGCCGACTGGCAAGTAGTGCCGACGCGCGTGGGGCGCGGCGCATCGATCGGCTCGGGGGCGATCGTGATGTGCGGCGTGGCGATCGGCCCGGGGGCCATGATCGGGGCCGGGGCGGTGGTCACGCGCGACGTACACGCGAGAGAGGTGGTGGCGGGCGTCCCGGCGCGCGTGTTGCGGCGGATGGCCGACGAGGGTGACGCCGGCTGATGCGCGTGCCGCTCATCGACATCCCGGCCCAAAACCGCTCGATCGAAAACGAGCTGCGCGAAGCCGTCGACGAGGTCGTCCGCGAGGGCCGTTTTATCCTGGGTCCAGCCGTCGAGCGATTCGAGGCCGAATTCGCGCGCTACATCGGCACGGCCCATTGCGTGGGCGTGAATAACGGCACCTCGGCGCTGCACATGGCGCTTTTGGCCTGTGGCGTGGGACCCGGCGACGAGGTCATCACCACGCCTCACACGTGGATCAGCACGGCTTGGGCGATCAGCTACACCGGCGCGCGCCCGGTGTTCGCCGATATTGACTCGCGGAGTTACACGCTCGATCCGGCCGCAGTCGAGCATGCGATCACCCCGCGTACCAAGGCCATCCTGCCGGTTCACCTGTATGGTCAAGGGGCGGACATGGTTGCGTTGCAGCGTCTTGCCAGTGCCCATGGATTGGCGCTCGTGGAGGACGCGGCACAGGCCCATGGCGCAACGGTTGGCGGTCGGCGAGTGGGCTCGTTCGGCGCGGCGGGTTGTTTCAGCTTCTATCCGGCAAAGAACTTGGGGGCGTTCGGCGAGGCCGGCGCCGTCGTCACAAACGACGCGGCCATCGCCGCGCGCATTCGCCGGCTACGCGACCATGCACAAGCTCAGCGGCATGAGCACGTCGAACTAGGTTACAATACACGGATGGAAGGGCTGCAAGGGGCGGTGCTGGCGGTGAAGCTGCGGCACCTCGATCGATGGAACGCAATGCGATCACGACATGCGCGGCGATACGCGGAACTGCTGGCCGGCGTCGAGAGCCTGATCTTGCCGGACGAGTCGCACGCGTGCTCGCACGCCTGGCACTTGTACGTCGTGCAAGTGTCCAAGGGCGACCGCGATGCACTGCAAAATGCACTGGCCGAGGCGCGAATCGCCACGGCCGTGCATTACCCGACTCCGGTCCCGCTGCAGCCAGCCTATGCACACTTGGGACACCGCGCCGGCGACTTTCCCGTGGCCGAAGCGGTCATGCGGCGATGCCTTTCACTGCCGATGTATCCGGAGCTGACCGACGAGCAACTTGATTACACGGCACGGACGATAAGGCGGCTCTTGACATCGTTGTGAGTAATCCGGCGGGCCTTGTATGGCTCGACCCGCCCTACGCTGAGCCGGCCGCGCGAACCGCCGGAGAAATCACCCGTGGAATTAGTCGACAAGACCATCCTCGTCACCGGTGGATGCGGCTTGATTGGCTCGACGATCGTCGACCAACTGCTCGCCGGCTGCCGGCCGCGGCGAGTGATCGTGCTCGACAACCTCACGCGCGGAACGCGGTTGAACCTGGAGAGCGCGCTGGCGAGCGGCCGCGTCGAACTGATCGAAAAAGACATCCGACACCGCGAGGCAATCCGTTCGCATTTCGACGGCGTGGATGCGGTCTTCCACCAGGCGGCAATCCGTATCACGCGGTGCGCCCAGGAGCCGCGCGAGTGCTTGGAGGTGCTAATCGACGGCACGTTCAACGTGCTGGAGGCCTGCGTCGAGTCGGGCGTCCGCAAGGTCGTGGCGGCCAGTTCCGCGTCGGTCTACGGCATGGCGGACGCCTTTCCCACGCGCGAGGAGCATCATCCCTATCTCAACCGCACCTGGTATGGCGCCGCGAAGGTTGCGCTGGAAGGGATGTTGCGCAGCTTCAATGAAATGTACGGGCTGGCATACGTGGCGCTGCGCTATTTCAACGTGTATGGCCCGCGGATGGATATCTTTGGCAAGTATACCGAGGTCTTGATCCGCTGGCTGGACTGCATCGATCGCGGTGAACTACCGAAAATATTCGGCGACGGCAGCCAGACGATGGATTTCGTATTCAGCGAGGACGTGGCGCGGGCGAACATTTTGGCGATGGAGAGTGATATTTCGGACGAGGTGCTGAACATCGGCAGCGGCAGCGAGACGAGTCTTCTGGAATTGCTCCAGGCACTCCTGGAGGTAACCGGTAGCTGGCACCTTCGCCCCGAATTCCTTCCGGAGCGGACAGTCAATCCCGTGCCGCGGCGGCTGGCCGACGTGACAAAGGCCCAACGACTCCTTTCGTTTCGCGCCGAGACGGATTTGCGCGAGGGGCTCCGCCGGCTTGTGGCCTGGCGGCGCGAGATGCTCGCGCGTGGACAGCAGGCCTTCTATGAAGGTGAAGGCCAGGCGCCGATCGGTGTGACGGATCGCGACCGATGATCCCTATTACTAAGCCATACCTGGGCGTCGAGGAGGCCGACGCGGCACGGCGCGTCATTAGTTCGGGCTGGATTACGCAAGGTCCGCGCGTGGCCGAGTTCGAGCGTGCCGTGACGGAATACTGCGGGGCGGCCCACGCCGTGGCGGTGGCCAACTGCACGTGCGCACTTCATTTGGCACTGGAAGTGCTGGGCATCGGGGCAGGTGACGAGGTGATCTGCCCCTCGATGTCGTTCATCGCCACGGCCAACTCGATCCGGCACGCGGGGGCTACGCCCGTCTTCGCGGATGTCGACCCTCAGACTTACAATCTCGACCCGGCGGCCGCGGAGGCCGCGATCACGCCTCGGACTCGCGCGATCATGCCCGTGCACCAGATCGGTCTGCCGGCGGATCTCGATGCGTTTGCGGTGATCGCCAAGAAACACGGCCTCTTGATCGTTGAGGACGCGGCCTGCGCGATCGGCAGCCGCTATCGAGGCCAACCCATCGGCGCATACGGCAATCTGACCTGTTTCAGCTTCCATCCGCGGAAGGTCATCACGACCGGCGAAGGGGGAATGATCGTGACGAACGACGCGCAATTCGCCGAGCGGCTGCGGCGAATGCGGCAGCACGGCATGACCGTCAGCGACACGGCGCGGCATGGCGCGGCGCGGGTAGTCATCGAGCGTTATGAATGCCTTGGCTACAACTATCGCATGACCGATATCCACGCGGCGATGGGAATCGAACAGTTGAAAAAGCTGGACTGGATCGTCGAGCGCCGGCGCGAGATCGCTGCACGGTACACGCGCGTGCTGGTCGGCCACCCTTGGCTCCGGCCACCACGCGTACCGGACTATGCCGAGCCGAATTATCAGAGCTATGCCGTGCGGCTTGCCGAGGATGCCCCGATTGTGCGCAACGACGTGCTGCAGCGACTGCTCGACCAAGGCATTGACTGCCGGCGTGGAATCATGCTGGCGCACGCGGAAGCACCCTATGTTGATGCTTCCCCCTTAGGCTCGCTCAAAAGAAGTGAAACGGCCAGCGCTCGCTCGCTGCTGATACCTTTGTTTCCGCAGATGGATGAGGCGGAGATTCAGCAAGTGGAACGGGCGCTCGCCACTTTGGCGATGCCGACGGAGCGAATCGAGACTCCATGAGCGACAACGAGTTGGTCAATCAGGCGGATCGGCTGGGGATCGTGATCG
>Ga0187892_10002631_pt1 | contig 35161 bp, 33 predicted proteins | sample MA1701073metaG_FD_139345 | JGI IMG/M metagenome (GOLD analysis project Ga0187892, IMG submission 139345) | Bio-ooze microbial communities from a basaltic lava cave in the Kipuka Kanohina Cave System on the Island of Hawaii, USA - MA170107-3 metaG ... | reverse complement strand
TGTCATCCCTACCCACTGCGCCGTCTTGGCGTCATCACCTGAGGCAAGAGCCGGATGCGGGAAAGCCGCCAGTCCGGATCTGTGGAGGGGGTTATGGGCAACCATCATTCCTACTCCGACTCATGTTTGACATGCGATTGGGACCCAACCTGTTGCAAGCAGGATTAGTTCGGGATTTGACGATTTCTGCTCGATTCGAGAGCACATTTGCATCAGAGCATTTCAAGCGGCCGCGCTTCGTCCGGCTTGGGAAACGCGCGGTCGAGCTCGGCAAGATCCTCGTCGGCGAGCTTAAGATCGAGCGCGGCGCGATTTTCACGAACGTGCTCGGTCTTCCCCGATCTGGGAATGACGATCACACCGTTGTGTCCAAGCAGCCACGCGAGCGCATGGTTTCTCGGCCTCGAGGCTCAGTACCACAATCCGCTCCATGATAGCGAGGCCGGAGGGCGGGGAGCGACGCCACAACCGGCACGCCCGGCGGGCAAACTCGGTGGCGACGTAGAGCTCCGGCGCCTCGGCAGGGCCAAGCGGCCGCGCGCGGTACAGAGCGATTGCAACTGCTTCAGAAAGGAATGGCGGTGCCACTCGGCGAGGTTCATGGGCAGTCCTTGAACTTCATCTTTCTTGGATTCGGCCTTTCTTATGTTTGGTGCCCCCCTCCCGGTGGAGCTACCCTGCGGCTCGAGCCCGTTATAGACAGGCCCCGCGCGGGGATCTAATATTCTAGCCACGCCTCGCGTTCACCGGGCTTCACCGATAGCACATCCATGCCGGTGATCGCGGAGGACAAGCGGGTGCCTTAGGTAGGCGAGCGCGGAGCGTCGTCACAATTTAATCCAAGTGAAGAGGTTCTAATCGAGGCGAAGACCCGAAGAGCGAGCGACCCCAGCGACGACATGAGCTCAGAGTCGATCTATTCATGACCCCCGAGATGACAGGGAGCGGCCTTTGCCTACCGGCCAATACCCGCCAGACCTATTACGTCTCGCAGAAGGACTTGCCGGTGTCCTGCCCGATGCCGGACATGTGTCTCTGGGACTCTCACCCGCGCGTCTACTTGCCGCTGGAGGAAGACGGAGCGGCGCGATGCCCCTATTGCAGCGCGCTCTACATTTTGACGGGATCCGACCCGGATTAGGGACTGCCGAAGGAAGCCGGCATCTGATCAGGTTTGCTGCTGCCGGGTCTGGGCCGCGTACACATTGCCCCCGAACGCTGAGGGCAACAGCCGTTCCAGATTCGGTAGTGGTGACGGCTCCATGTTAACTCGTGGCGATCAGAAAGGATTTCCATTGAACACCCCGGCAAAGAGAGGGGCGTGGTCGTGCATTATCCGTCCCCGTTCGTGCCGGCCCCCCCCCAGCAGCAATGATACCAATTCAGCCTCCTCCGGGTGACCCGCTTGTTGCGCCATTAGCATGGCCTTTACCAGACCCTTCCCGAGATGGCGAACGACCGCTCGCCCAGGCGTTTCTCCCTCGGGGTCAAGACCGACCTTGCCGAACAGGTTGCGCACGACTTGCTCATGATTCTTCGTCTGATCGAGGTACTTCTGCCATTCTTTTTTCAAGTCGTCGTTGATGACGCATGCGAGCGCGGTTGTGTAGACCTGCACGCCGCCCATTTCGTTTCCAGCGCCTGGTAAAGAAGCTCGTTTAATTGTACTTTGTTCATGGGACCCTCTTGGTAGATTTTGCTAGTAGACTTACTCTGGTTTTCATAGTGCCTCCTTCGTACGCTCATATGATGAGCAACAGGCGTGCCCTCCGGAGCGTCCCTTTCAATCTATTGCGGATCAAGGAGATCCATTGGCGGCGACAGGTGCTTGCACTAGCCGGGGGCAGTTTCACTGGTAAGAATTGCAGAATGAGCGGAAATGCAGTGGCTGGCTGGTGTGTGAAGATAGGCGCGCTCGGGAATGCTGAGCGTGACGTAGCCTGGCTCGCAGACTCAGGCTTGGAACATGCCGCGAGCACCGAGACCGAGACACAGAGAATAATTCTCAGATACGGATCGGCGGCGCTTGTTTAATGGAAGACTAAGAGCGGGCTGGACTGGAGTGGTTTGGTTGTCTTTCGACAACAGGAGTTAGTCTCGACGCCAGCCGCCGCGGGTGGTGTCATGTTCGCGATCCCGCTCCGCCCCGCACACCGCGATCGGCTCCGGTTGCAGCAGTGCAGTCCGCTCCGCGATCTCAAGCTTCAATTCGTCGCCTCGCCGCGCTTTGAATCGCTTGTCCATCGTGCGCCAGCGCAGGCCCCAACGCCACAATTCGTTTGCCGGTACCGGTAGCACCAGGAACCAGTGCTCCAGCACCGCGAGCCCCATCAGCGTCGCGAGCAGCGTGAAACCGGCGACCTCGAAAGCCGTGGCGTCGTCGGCCAGTGCGACTTGCAGAAGCAGCGTGCCGATTACCGTCGAGACAGTGACTGAAACCGGGAACAGTAGGTTCATCGGTTTGCATGAAAAGAAACTCTTCAGGTATTGCAACTGCTCGGGCAAAAACTCCTCGCTCAGATTGCGCACACCGAGGAAGAGGTTCAGCTTGGCGCTTGCACGCATGCCCCACAGGATGAGGAAAGTCCAGATGCCCACCTCATTCGGCCGGTCCCAAGTCGCGACTGCGATCAGCGCCGCGCCGCCGATCAGCGCCAGCTCGTGATAGAGGATCGCTTCCACCGCGTGGAGGAAGTGGCGCCAGCCGGCGCAGCTCTCGGCACACGAGTGCTTGCGCGGGCCGGTCGCGATACCGGTGAGGAAGCTCAACTCCAACCAGCCCCACACCAGCATCGCGCCGGTAAACGCCACGAAGGCGCCGCTCACGCTCACCTCCCTGCTGCTTAACGTCAGGCCGTAGAGCGCCACGAGTGCCACCGCGGTCGCTCCGAGCAGACTCCAGCGGTGCGTCCGACGCGGCAAACCGTCCAGATACAGGACCACACCGGTGCTGACCCACCACATCAGCAGCACGTAAAGTACCGGCAGCCCGTAGGTGGACATGAACAAGGATCCCGGGGCTACCAGGCCGGCGCGACGCGGATCTGCTGCGGGATTTCGTTGTGGCTGACCGGCAACATATAAAGCCTGGCGAAGACCACCCCTGCCGAGAGCCCGAGCCCGATCCGCTGCAGCCAGCTCAGCACGCCGCCGCGAGCCTTCGCCTCCGTAGTCGCTTTGGCGATCTGCCGCAGCCGCTCCAGGCCCGCATGAAAGGCGGGGTTATCCAGATCGAGCGTCAGCGGGAACGCCTGCTTGGAGATCTCGGAGGTGATCCGGAATACCGTGAAGTCATAGTCCGTCGGATCGATGCCGAACGCGGCGTGCATCGCCGGGCGATCGTGGTCGCGCACGTACATGGTGGCGAACACCGCCAGCAGGAAGAAGCGGATCCAGAGCTTGTTACGACCACGCAGCAGCCGCGGATCGGCACGCATGAGCAGTGCGAACGCCTCGCCGTGCCGGAATTCATCGTTGCACCACTCCTCGAACCAGCGAAAGATCGGATGGAAGCGGCGCTCAGGATGCCGCTGCAGCTGTCGGTAAATGGTGATGTAGCGCGCGTAGCCGATCTTCTCCGAGAGGTAGGTGGCATAGAAGATGAACTTGGGGCGGAAGTAGGTGTATTTCTTCACCTTGGTGAGCAGTCCCAGGTCGACGCCGATGCCGAAGTCCTTCAGCGACTTGTTGATGAAGCCCGCATGCCGCGACTCGTCACGGGCCATGCAGCCCATGAGCGCGCGGATGTCGGGGTTGGTCACCCGCTTCTTGATCTCGCTATAGAGCACGCAGCCCGAGAACTCCGCGGTCACCGAACTGATCAGGAAGTCGATGAACTCGCGCCGCAAGGCTTCCGGCAGTTCGGGAACTTCAGCCGCGAACTCGGGCGGTCGCTCGAAGTGGTAACGGTTCACGTCGCGTTCGAACTCGGCGAGCAGCGCATCCCATTCGGCGCGCACCGAATTGATGTCGAGCCGATCCATGGCGGCGAAGTCGGTGGTGTAGAAGCGCGGGCTGAGTAGGGTGTCTTCCTGCGCGCGCTGGGTCGTCTCGCTGGACACATTGGTCACTGTCATGTCGTTCATGGCCATCTCCTCCTCGTCGCTTCGCCGAGTAGTTGTAGTTATTTCCAGGTGCGCGCCGGCGTGGTCCCGTCTGCGGTCATCATCACGTCGCGGGCTGGTGTCAAGAGCCGTGCAAAAGCCTCGCGGTTCGTCGCACCGAAAGATCCGAGCTCTATGCGCCGCCCGGTGGCGACATCCTCCAGGGTCAGCCGACCGTCGGCCCACTCGGTCAGGCGAAACGGGATCTCGGCACCGATCCCCCGGGACCTGCGATCACGCGCGAGTCCGCGCAGCACGCTGCGGACAAAGCCGTTGCTGCCGGGGGGCAACACCATCGGAGACTGATCCGCTCCCGGCTCGTACACAGTTACCGCGCCGTCCGGGCGATCTGCGAAGCGCAACTCGCGACTTAGCGCCGCGACTCCCGCCACCGACGGCGCGGCGCCCGCGCCGCTCAAGCGCCCGACAGTAGCGGCCAGCAGCGCCAGACTGATCATGGCGGCCGCCGCGATCAGCGCACCGCGGGGAAACGGACGGTTGTTGAACGGTTCGCTCATGATGTGCTCCTTCAAGCCGCCGCGGTAGCCAGGGGTGACGCTGCCGGTTCGGATGCGATCTGCCGTGCTTCCGTAGGCGTTGCTGGTTGCACGGATATGCCGGCGTGTGCCGCAAGGGCCTGCGCCAGCACCGCAGCGGCGGCTTTCGCCCCGGGGACGGCGCGCAGCATCGGCTCCGGTTGCCTCAGCCGCCAGGGACGCACGTGCGGCCATGCCACGAGATAACTGATGCGCTCGCCCCGCTTCAGGGCCAGCGGGATATCTCCCGTGCCATCGGCCCGGCTTTTCAGTGCCGCCGCCTCGATGAGACAGAACGGGATGTTCACCGATAGGGAAATGGCAACGCCTAAACGGATGACCACCCGACGACTGGTGATCGTGTAGACCGTGGCACGGCTGGTCAGCCAGCCGAGCAACGCCAGCAGTCCGATCGTTGTCGCAGCCAGCGGCAGCAGCCAGAGGGCCGATAACGTCGCCTCCATCATCGACTCGCCGGCCGTCACGACGTCAATAGCACGCCAGATCATCAAGGCGGCAAAATAGAGCGCGATTTTACGAACATGAAACGCCTGTATGGCCATAGCGGTCCAGCGCGGCGAACCCTGCCACAAGAGCTGCTCCCCTTCCGGCAGAGGCGCCGGCAGACCCCGGATCGGCTCGCATTCGTGCTCGTTCACAGCAATGGCCCCATGCGTGATGGCTCCGCATATAGATTGCCGCCCGCGTAGTAGCCGACGATGCGATCTTCCTCGAGCAGGGTAACCAGCTGCGGATTCTTCAGTGCCGGAACCTGGCCGAAATGCCGCGCCAATATCGATTTGACCCTGACCTGGCGCCGGTTCCCGTCTACACGCGCGAAATTAATCGGCAACAGCACACGTCGCGGTCCACTCGCGGTCGGGACCTCGACCTCGAGATAACGGATGAAGGTTTCGGATCGATCCACCCAGACATCCGTGACGGTTCCGGCTACTGCCCTGTCCGCTCCGATCACCTCCATGCCGCGGGGATCCGGATCGCGTGACTCAAGATGGAAATCCCCTGCGACGCGCAGCGGCACGATCTTCGGCCGTCCGTCCACAGTCAGATCGGGCACATCCGCGCGCTCCGCGTAGGAGCCAGGGCCGACGCCGTCGAGCATCGGATCGCCCGTCGGCTCGAGTGGCGCACCCGGCCACGGTCCCACCGGCTTCGCGCGGATTTCCCGTGTGTCGGCCTTGCCCCGCGGCGCGGTCGCGGTGCCGCCGCCCCTGAGCTCGAACACTTTCGGAGCCGGCGCGACTGGGAAGCCCTGTGCCTTGATCCGCTCCGAGCGCTCCGTCCGGTCGGACTCGAGCGGGTAGCCTTCGCGCTTGTCCTCACGCCGAAGGTAAAAGACTAGGCCGAAGAAAAAGATCCAGAACGCATAGAGAACGAGTTGGGCAACGTCGATGTAGCTGGTGACGGAACCGGTTGACATGGTAGTGACCTCCGCTTGAGCAGCTATTAACCGGGAAACTCGGCTAGACCAAAACTGGATGACGCTTGCGGCCGCACCTCGCTCGCAGGACGAACGAGTGGGCCGATCACGGCCAGGGTGGCAAACAACAGCGCGATTTCGATGTGATACACCACCCCGTACCCTACCGACGGTCCGGTCAGCGCCGGACCGAGCAAGCCCTGGCTGGCGAGTCCGGACACTGCATCCCGGATCGCTCCACCGAGGGCGATGGCGACGCCGGCGGCGGATGCTTGGACGGCACCCCAGGCTCCGAGGGCGAGGCCATTCTGACCTCCGCGCTCCAGGCCCATCGCCGCCGTCAGCGTGCAGACGGCAAATAGCCCACCGCCAAAACCGATCAGGGCCGTGCCGACGCAGAATAGCAGCGCAGACGCCAAGGTTGCGGCGAAGATGACGGCGCAGAATGCACACAATCCGGCCAGCAGTCCGAAAGCTGCCAGCCGGCAGGGATCGAAACCGCGACCCAAGGTGTGCGCGGCGAGCACAAAGCCGGCAAGCGAACCGGCGGCAAGCACCGCGGTCAAGGTCGTCGTCTCGCCCACCGAGAGATGCAGGATCTCACCGCCGTACGGTTCCAGCAGAATATCCTGCATGCTGAAACCGGCCGTGCCCAGGCCCACCGCGATCAGGAAACGGCCGGCACGGTCGCTTCGCATCAATGCCTGCCAGGAGTCGCGGAATGCGGGCCGGGGCCGGGAACGAGCGGTGCGCGACGGATCCCGCACCTCCTGCTTCCACAGCGCCAGGAGGTTCAAACCCATCGTCAGCAGTGCCGTGCCCTGTATGACTTGTATCAGCCGGATCTGGTTGAAATCGGCGAGCAGCGCACCGACGACAAGCGCGCTGGCCACCATGCCGATCAACAACGTCACATACAGAAGGGCGACCACGCGCGGTCGTGCCTCGGCGGGCGCGAGATCGGTAGCCAGTGCCAAGCCGGCGGTCTGCGTCGTGTGCAGGCCGGCGCCGGTGAGCAGGAACGCTAGCGCCGCTCCTGCCTGTCCTATCCACGCCGGTCCTTGCGTATCGCCCGACAGCAGCAGCGCGAAGGGCATGATGGCCAGTCCCCCGAACTGCAGTAACGTGCCCATCCAGATGTACGGCACCCGGCGCCATCCGAGCATGGATCGGTGGGTATCGGAACGGAAGCCAATCAGCGCGCGCGCGGGAGCAAAGATGAGCGGTAGCGAGACCATCAGAGCGACGATCCAGGCATGTATTCCCAATTCCACGATCATGACCCGGTTCAGCGTACTGTTCAGAAGAACAACAGCCATCCCGACGGAAACCTGAAACAGCGACAGGCGCAGCAGCCTCGCCAGCGGCAATTCCGCCGACGCCGCATCGGCGAACGGCAGGTAACGCGGCGCGATCCGTATCCATCCCATTGCCAAGGTGTCGTTCAGCCGTTTCATGCGCGCACGAGCTCCATGGCCTGGGAGGTGTAGAAGCCGCTGGCAATCCGCACGCTGCGGGCCGATCGCCAGGCTTCCAGTCCGGCCTCCACTTTAAGCAGCCGCTGCAAGGTGTCCACACCGATCGGTGCGATGGCCGGGGCGCGATTGCCTCGCGGGAACAGGCGCCCCAGGGCATGCATCGCCGCGAGCAGCGGAGTGCTGGGTGCAAACGTGAAGAGCAGCGAGGCGTCGGTGCGGGCAGCCAGCCCCGCCAGTGCACGCACGGTATCGCTGGCGCGATAGTGGATGAGCGAGTCCATCGCCACGATGTGATCGAAGCGGCCGAGGGCGGGATCCAGCATATCGCCCACCAGGAACTCCAGTTTCCCGGCGTTGAAATCCCGCGGCCCACGCTCACGCGCGAGCGTGGTGAGTGTCGGCGACAAATCGACGGCCACGACATGCGCACCGCGGCGCGCGGCTTCGACCGCCAGCGCGCCCGTGCCGCAGCCGGCGTCTAGCAGCCGCTTGCCGTGCAGATCCTCCGGCAACCAGCCAAGCAGCGTGTTGCGCATCTGCTCGCGTCCGGCACGCACGGTGGCGCGGATGCGGCCGATCGGTGCATCGGAGGTCAGCCGCTTCCACGCTTCGACGGCCGTACGGTCGAAGTAATCTTCGAGCTGCCCGCGCCGCTGCAGATAGGTCGATGACGCCATCAGTCGAATCCCAGTAAATCGAAAATGTCGCGGTCCTTCATCGGTTCGGCCACCAGCGGATCGGTACCCGCCCACAGGGCATCGGCCAACCGCAGGTACTCGTTCTGTACCGCTTCGAGCTCCGGCGAGGCGTCCATCTCGAACAAGGTGGACTTCTTCAGACGGCTGCGTCGGATGACGTCGAGGTCCGGGAAGTGTGCCATCGTCTTCAAGCCCACCACGTCGTTGAAGCGATCGATCTGATCGGTGTCGGCACTGCGGTTGGCGATCACGCCGCCCAAGCGCACGTTGTAATTCTTTGCTTTCGCCTGGATCGCGGCGACGATGCGGTTCATCGCGAAGATCGAATCGAAATCATTGGCGCAGACGATGAGGGCGCGATCGGCATGCTGCAGCGGCGCGGCGAAGCCGCCGCAGACGACATCGCCGAGCACATCGAAGATCACCACGTCGGTCTCTTCGAGCAGATGATGTTCCTTCAGCAGCTTCACCGTCTGGCCGACGACATAGCCGCCGCAGCCTGTGCCCGCCGGCGGGCCGCCCGCCTCGACGCACATCACGCCGCTGTAACCCTCGTACACGAAATCCTCGGGCCGCAGCTCCTCGGGGTGGAAGTCCACCGACTCCAGCACGTCGATCACCGTCGGCTGCAGCCGCTTGGTCAAGGTGAAGGTCGAGTCGTGTTTCGGATCGCAGCCGATCTGCAGCACGCGCTTGCCGAGTTTCGAGAACGCGACCGAGAGATTGGACGATGTCGTGCTCTTGCCGATACCGCCCTTGCCGTACACGGCGAAGACCTTGGCGGTGCCGATCTTCAGGTTCGGGTCCATCTGCATCTGCACGCTGCCCTCGCCGTCGGCGCACCGTGGCGGTTTTTGGATGGTACTGATCGGTACGGTTGTCACGCTCATGCGGCCATCCCCACGGTTATGCCTTCAAGTCGATCTTCGAGCTCTTCACCCGCCCTGCGTAAGGCTTCCAGAGTGGCTTCGTCCGGCATCCAGTAGCGCCGCTCGTGCGCTTCCAGAAGGCGATTCGCGACCTTCGCCGATGCGCTCGGATTGAGCGCGGCGAGACGCTCGCGCATCGCAGGATCGAGGACAAAGGTCTTTGTCAGTTGCTGGTACACCCACGGGGCCACCTGGCCCGTCGTCGCCGACCAGCCCATCGTGTTGGTGAGGTGGACTTCGATCTGCCGCACGCCCTCGTAACCGTGCTCAAGCATGCCTTCGTACCACTTTGGGTTGAGCATCCGCGTGCGCGTCTCCAGCGCGACCTGCTCTGCGAGCGTGCGCACGGTACCGTCGCCCCGCGTCTGGTCGCCGATGTACACCGGCACCACTGCCGCGTCCGGACCCTTGGCGCGCTTGACCGCGCGGCTGATACCGCCGAGCGTGTCGAAGTAGGTGTCGATCGTGGTGACGCCCAGTTCCACCGAGTCGAGGTTCTGGTAGGCGAGCTGTACGCCTTCCAGAACGCTTTCGAGCAATGCCTTGTGCTGCATGGGCCGGCCGGTCCTGCGATAGGCGAAGCCCTTGCGGCGGGTGTAGGTCTCGGCGAGCTCGTCGGCGTCGTACCAGCGGCTGTTGTCGACGAGATGGTTCACATTCGCGCCGTAGGCGCCTTCGGCGTTGCCGAACACGCGCAGCGACGCGATTTCCATGTCGCAACCGTGCTTCTGCCGATACGCCAGCGCGTGCTTGCGCACGAAGTTGCGTTCGACCGCCTCATCGGCGGTCGCCGCAAGGAAAGCCGCTTCGGCCAGGAGTCTGGTCTGCAACGGCAGGAGGTCGCGGAAGATGCCTGAAAGAGTCACCACCACATCGATGCGCGGCCGGCCCAGGTCCTCCAGGGGAACCAGGGTTGCGCCGGCGAGTCGGCCGTAGCTGTCGAAACGAGGCCGGGCACCGATCAGCGCCAGCGCCTGGGCGATGGGACCGCCCTCGGACTTAAGATTGTCAGTGCCCCAGAGCACCAACGCGATAGATTCGGGGAACGGATTGCCGTCGGCCCGGTGCCGCGCGAGCAGGCGCTCAGCCTGGCGCGCGCCGTCCTGAACGGCGAACGCGCTGGGGATGCGGAACGGATCGAAGCCGTGCAGGTTGCGACCGGTGGGCAGGATGGCCGGGGTGCGCAGCAGGTCGCCGCCCGGCGCGGGGTGAACGAAACGTCCATCCAAAGCGCGGAGGATGCCGGCGATCTCATGATCCTGCGACAGGAGTGCGTCGGTGGCCGCGAGCTCGCGCAGCAGGGCGGTCGCGGCCTGGTCGCGGGCAACGCCGATGGCCGCCAGCGCGTCCTCTGCCGAGACACCGGCTACCAGGTTCTCGATCACTGCGCGCGCGGGGTTCGCGCCGTGCGAGGACTCGGCGACGGCGAGCAGCATGTCGACCCGCTCCGCCGGCGACGGCGCGCGGCCCACCACGTGCAGGCCGTGCGGGATCAGGGAGTACTCGATCTCGCGCACCGCATCGCCCAAGCGGGCGATGTTCGCGTCAGCACCGGCATCCCAGGCTGGTTTCGCCTGGGCCAGCGCCAGTTCGGCGGCCTGTGCCTGGATCAGGGCCGCGAGGTCGCCGCGTTCGTGAGCGGTTTCGGGCGCGAGACCGCGCCACTGTTCGATCGACGCCTTGAGATCGACTAAACCCCGGTAGAGTCCGGCCCGCGCAACCGGCGGCGTGAGGTAGCTGATCAGCGTGGCGGCCGCGCGCCGCTTGGCGATGGCCCCCTCGGATGGATTGTTCGAGGCGTACAGGTACAGGTTCGGGAGGTCGCCGATGAGTCGGTCCGGCCAGCATGCCGCCGACAACCCCACCTGTTTCCCGGGCATGAACTCGAGCGCGCCATGCGTTCCGAAGTGGAGCACGGCGTGGGCTCTGAAGTCCTCTCGTAACCATCGATAGAACGCCGAGAAGGCGTGCGTCGGCGCGAAGCCCTTCTCGAACAGAAGGCGCATCGGATCGCCTTCGTAGCCGAGGGCCGGCTGGATGCCCACGAACACGTTGCCGAAGCGCTCCCCGAGTACGAAGATGGACGCGCCGTCGCTCTGCTGGCGGCCGGGGGCTGCACCCCATTGCTCCTCGATCTCCTTTAGCCAGCGCTCGCGGCGCACGTGATCGTCAGCCGGAATGCGCGCGTGCACGTTCGCCGTGGTGCCGTAGCGGGCCGCGTTGCCGGTGATGATCCGCTCGCGCAGCTGGTCCACCGTCGCGGGGACGTCTACGGTGTAGCCCGCGCGCTTCAGCGCGAGCAGCGTGTTGTGCAACGATTCGAACACGGACAGGAACGCCGCCGTGCCGGCGTTGCCCGCATGGGGCGGGAAATTGAACAGCACGGCTGCGATCTTGCGTTCGGCCCGATTTGAGCGTCGCAGCGCCACGAGCCTGGCGACGCGGGCCGCGAGCGTGTCGGCGCGCTCCGGACATACCTGCATGTCGTGGTTGTTGTCGGCCTCGGGGAAGTCGCAGCCGCGCGCGCAGCCGGTGCACTTGGCGTGGGCGCCGTCGGTACGGCCGCCGTACACCATCGGACCCGTGGAGCCGTCCAGCTCGGGGATGGCGACCATCATCGTGCTTTCGACCGGCAGCAGGCCGCGCTCGGAGGCGCCCCACTGCTCAAGCGTCTGGAACTCCACCGGCGTGACCGCGAGATAGGGCACGTCGAGCCTGGCGAGGATTTCCGCGGCGGCCCGTGAGTCGTTGTACGCGGGTCCGCCAACGAGCGAGAAGCCGGTCAGGGACACAATCGCATCCACGGTGGCGCGGTCGCCGTCGAGGAAGAAGCGCTCGATCGCCGGGCGGGCGTCGAGGCCGGTCGCGAACGCCGGCACCACGCGCAACCCGCGCGCCTCCAGCGCAGCAATAACGCCGTCGTAATGCCCCGTGTTCCCCGCCAGCAGATACGAACGCATCAGCAGCAGGCCCACCGATCTCTGCTTGCCCACCGAAGGCAGCGCAGCGGTTCCGTCGGCCAGGCGACCGGGCATGCGCGGGTGGTAGATGCCCACCTCGGGATAGTCCACCGGCGGCAGCGACTTCAGCCTGCCACGCAGGGCGCGCCTCGGTCCGTCGGCGTAGCGATCGATCAGGAAGCGCACCATGTTCGCCACATTCTCCTTGGACCCCGCCAGCCAGTACTGGAGGGTGAGGAAATAGGCGCGCACATCCTGCGCCGGGCCGGGAATGAAGCGCAGCAGTTGCGGGATCCGGCGCAGCATCTTCATCTGCCGTGCGCCGGCGCTGGCCTTGACGCTTTGCTCGTCACCGTCGGCGCCGGGCTTGCCCTGCAGGCGTTTCAGCAAGGCCATCGGGCCGCTGACCGGCGCGTCCATGCAGAACCCGCCCATGCGGGTGAGCTTCATCACCTCGCTGGCCGACATGGCGCAGGCCATCGCGTCGCAGTGCTCGCGGCGTGCCTTGAGCCCCGCTAGCACCGGCTGGAAATGGTCTTCCATGAACAGCATTGTGGCGATGATGATGTCGCCCCGCGCGATGTCGGCGAGGCAACGCGCGAGGGCGGTGGGATCGTCACCCCATTCGGATGCGGCGTGTACCGACAGCGACAGACGCGGCAGGGTACTCATGAGCGCGCGGCGGGCGCGTTCGGTGGCGCTGGCAAGATGGCTGTCCATCGTGACGATCACGACGCGCACAGGCGTCGGGTCAGCGGCCGTAGTGCGCTTTGGCATCGTAGAGCGTGTCCACAGTGATGGTGGCTACGCCACGCTCCTGTGCGTAGCGCTCGGTGTTGCGGCGGGCCTTGCCGCGTACGAAAAAGGGAACCTTATGCAGTTCCTTTTCCGCTTCCGGGGCCCAAGGCATGGAGGAACCCACGATGGACAGGGCGGGTGTTGGCGTGCGTGATGTCTCGCGCTCCTGCGGCCGGTTGACTTGTGTCCCCAGGTGCGACGGTGCAGATCCGTCATTGAACTCGAAGTCTTCGCGGAACATTCTGAGCAGGTGTTCCTCGAGTCCCATCATCAGCGGGTGAATCCAGGTGTCGAAGACGACATTCGCACCCTCGAAGCCGTACGCCGGACTGTAGCGGGCCGGTACGTCCTGCACATGGATGGGCGAGGAAATGACCGCGCAGGCAATCCCGAGCCGCTTGGCGATGTGTCGCTCCATCTGCGTCCCGAGGACCAGCTCCGGAATGACTTCCGAAATAGCCTTCTCGACGTCGATGTAGTCATCGCTGATGAGCGCCTCGAGGCCATACGTCTTTGCCGCTTCGCGCACCTCGCGCGCGAATTCGCGGCTGTAGGTCCCGAGGCCGACGACCGTAAAGCCCATCTCCTCGGTCGCGATGCGTGCCGCGGCCAGCGCATGCGTGGCATCGGCGAAGATGAACACGCGCTTGCCTGTGAGGTAGGTGGAGTCCACCGAGCGTGCGTACCAGGGCAGTCGCGTCTGCGATGCAGACAGTCCCGCCTCGCCGGGATGCTCGCCCGCGAGCATAGGTGCGGGGTCCACTCCGGCCAGTTGCGACACCTCGGCGATGAACGCGCGCGTGGCGCCGACACCCATCGGGATGGTCCGGGTGTGCGGCATTCCGAAGGCGCGCTGCAGCCACAGAGCGGTGGTGCGCGATACTTCGGGGTACAGATCGATATTGAAGTCGGCGTCCGGGATGCGGCGGATGTCATCGGGCGTCGCTCCCAGCGGCACCACGGTATTGACGTCGATGCCCAGTTGCTCGAGCAGGCGCTGCACTTCCACCACGTCATCGCGGCAGCGGAAACCGAGCAAGGTCGGTCCCAGCAGGTTGGCGCGTGGCCGCCTGCCTTCCACGTGCGCTGGCGTTACGGCGCCGGGCGCCGGTACCTGCTCGGCGAGCAGCGTTCTCGTCAGGTGATATAGCGTTTCCGCCGCGCCCCAGTTCTCCTTCTTAGAGTACGCGGGCAACTCGAGCGGCACCACTGGCACCGGAATATTCATGCCGAGGGCGAGCGAGCCCGGCTGATCCTGGATGAGCTCGGCGGTGCACGACTCGCCTACCAGCAGCGCCAGTGGCTGGTAGCGCTCGTACGCCTCGGCGATGGCGGACTTCACGAGGTTGGCGGTGTCGCCGCCCAGATCGCGCGCCTGGAACGTGGTGTAGGTCACCGGCGGCCTCCGATCCTGGCGCTCGATCATGGTGAACAGGAGATCGGCATAAGTGTCGCCCTGCGGCGCATGCAACACGTAGTGCACACCCTGCATGGACGTCGCGATGCGCATCGCGCCGACATGGGGCGGTCCTTCGTACGTCCAGAGAGTCAGTTGCATGGCTTTGCTCTCACACGGTGAGCCGCGCACGCCGATCGAGCGGCCGCGCGAAGATCTCGGCCAGGTCCGCCGCCTGGTCATAGCCATGGATCGGCGTGAACATGAGCTCGATCGACCATTTCGTGGCGTAGCCCTCGGCCTCCAGCGGGTTGGCCAGTCCAAGGCCGCACACGGTGAGATCCGGCTTCGCCGCGCGCAGGCGGTCGAGCTGCTTGTCCAGATGCTGACCCTCACTCAGCACGACCGTATCGGGCAGCAGGCACAACTCGGCGGCCATCGTCTGGCGATCGAGATACGGAGTGCCGACCTCGAGCAACTCCATTCCCATCTCACGGTGCAGGAAGCGCGCGACCGGGATCTCGAGCTGCGAGTCGGGCATGAAGAACAGACGTTTGCCCGAAAGCCGATCACGGTACGGTGCGAGTCCCTTGCGGGCGCGGGCAGCCAGTGGCTGCGTGATCTTGACGAAGTGCTGGGTGTCGACGTGCCAGCGACCCGCGGCAGCGGCGAGCCATGCGGTCGTTCCCTCGGCGCCGAAGGGATACGGCACCGACAGTACTTTCGCGCCGCGGGCAACCAGTGCGCGCACGGTCTCGCCGTTGAACGGCTGCGCCAGCAGCAGGAAGGTGTTCGGACCCGCGGGCGGCAGGTCGATCGCGCGCCGCGCCGGAAAAAAACGCACCGGACCGATACCGAGTTGCTCGAAGCAGCGCCGCAACTGGTCTTCAACGATGTCGGCCACGCAGCCGACGACGAGCAGCTGCTTTTCATCGGTCGTGCCCATGAGCGGCACCAGCGCTTTGAGCGCGTTATCCTCGCCCTGCGTGAACGTGGTCTCTATCCCCGAACCGGAGTAGTTCACAACCCGTGCCCTGGGCAGGAAGCGCGCACTGAGACGCTCGGCCGCTTTGGCAAGATCCAGTTTGATAACTTCGGACGGGCATGAGCCCACGAGGAACAAGGTGGTGATGTCGGGACGCCGCTCGAGCAATGTCGTGCACACGCGATCGAGCTCGTCGTTGGCATCCACCAGCCCGGCCAGATCACGGTCGGTCAGGATTGCGGTGCCGAATCGCGGCTCGGCGAAAATCATGACGCCAGCCGCCGACTGGATAAGATGCGCGCACGTACGCGAGCCGACCACGAGGAAGAACGCATCCTGCAGCTTGCGGTGCAGCCAGATAATGCCGGTGAGACCGCAAAAAACCTCGCGCTGGCCGCGCTCCCGTAACACCTTGAGCTCCGGCCTGCATGGCTGGGCTTTCGACCCGGCTAAAACAGGGAGCGCACTCATTTCGCGAGTCTCAGGACGGCCGCAGTGCTACCCCGGCTTGCGTCTGCCTCGTGGCGGGCAGCACGCAACTTCAACAGAAACTGCGTGGCGTTGATGACGTAAGCAGCATAGGCCGCCAGGGCGAGGAACATCTGCTGGCGGACATCCAAAGCTCCAGTCAGCAAGGCCGCGAGGTAGGCCGTGTGCAGCGCCAGCACCAGCATGCTGAAGACGTCTTCCCAGTAGAACGGACGTGCAAACAGGTAGACGCCGAAGACGTCCTTCTCCCAGATCGAACCGGTAATCATGATGGTATAGAGGATCAGCGTCTTGGCGACGATGGAGAGCGTTGCAACCGCCAGTCCCTCGCCGGTGGCGAGGTAGCGCATGACGAGGTACAGGCTGATGAGGAAGACTGCGAACTGGATGGGGGCAAGCACGCCTTGCACTAGGGTCCAGGGCGACGCATCACGCCGGCGCCGCTGCTCTGCGGTATAAAGGGCCTCGCGCCCGTACCTCCCCGCACGACGATGACGCATAGTGGAACTCTCCGCGCTCTTCGTTGTTCTGGAAATGCTCTATTGAAATCTAGATCGCAGCGTGCATAATGTCAAGAGTACTAGACGTAAAGAATTATTGACATTTGCCAGGTCAGGGACGATTATTACTCTGAGCCTGGAATTCATGCGCTGCATCATGGTTTTTGAGGCGCAACTGTCCAGTGCAATTAACGTCTGAGCGTCTATACTTCCGGTTAAGTGGGTTAAACCTGCAAAAACAACGGGGAGCGAGGCAATGACTAGCCTAGGGGATACGCTAAGCATCCGTGGTAGCTGGCAGCGTGTTGCGGACGTCAGTCCGGAACGAGCTCCAGTCTCAGACCAGAATTCCTGCAGCGACTCCGAGAATCACGTCTCCTTCGAGGAGTACTCAGACAAGCGGCTACCCGCCCAAAGCGCGACCGGCGATCACCGCGTTACCCAGTTGGTGAGCACCATCGAAGGCGAAATCATCCCGCGCCTCATGCTGGTGCACCGATCCGCTACGGAAATACCCGCAGCGGCGTCAGGTATCGCAGGGATTCCGAGCCCCGAGGAAGTGGCGGAACTGGCGAAAATCGCCGTGGAGCAGAACGCGGAAGCAGGATTAGCGTACATCCAGGCGATCCGTGCGCGCGGCATATCCTTCGATACGCTGTTTCTCGACTTGCTAGCTGCCGCCGCACGCCACTTGGGTGAATTGTGGGACGCGGATTTCTGCGACTTCACGCAAGTCACCATTGGGCTGTGGCGGCTGCAGCAGATCCTGCGTACTTTCGGTCGGGCGTTTGAAAACGATTATCCTGAAAACCGTTCCCGTGCATTTCTGGTCGCCGTTCCCGGCGAACAGCATACATTCGGAATCCTCATGGTAGCTGAGTTTTTCCGCCGCGCTGGCTGGGACGTCTATGACGCGCCCGTGCCAACGAATGACGACTTGCTGGACGTCGTACGCCGCGAGGCTTTTCACATCGTCGGGTTATCTTTAGGCAGACCGGTTCGGCAGGAGAGTCTGGCATCACTCATCCGCGACATACGTCGCGTATCGCTAAACCGCTCCATCGGGGTGCTGGTCGGTGGTCCGATGTTCAAAGGGCAGCCGGAGCTCGCCACGCTTGTCGGAGCCGATGCAACGGCGGTGGACGGCCGCAAAGCCGTCACGCAGTCGCGAGGCCTGATACGCCTGCTCGCACGCTGCTGAGGATGCACTAGGAATAGGAGCATCGTGCGTCCATGGAGGCCCTGGTCTCTAACGTAGCCCCAAGGCAATTCAAAGCCCCGAGAAAGTCGCTCGGCGAACTGGACACCGAAGCGGCTGCGACGCTGGTCACAGCGGCCAACGACGTGGCGCTCGTCGTCGACGAAAAAGGCGTGATTCAGGATCTAGCCTTCGGCAGCGAGGAAACGTCGATTGAAGGTTACGGGACGTGGCTCGGTCAGCCGTGGACGAAAACGGTAACAATAGAGAGCCGTCCCAAGATCGAGGCGATCCTCCGCGATGCCGCCGCGAAGGCGACTCCCAAGTGGCGTCAGGTCAACCACCCTTCCTCCCACGGCGTCGATGTTCCGGTTCTCTACTCTGCGCTGCGGATCGGCGACCAGGGCCGCGTCGTCGCCATCGGCCGTGACATGCGCACCATCGCAGCGCTGCAGCAGCGGCTCGTGGATGCCCAGCAGTCGATGGAACGGGATTACGCGCGCCTGCGCAGCGCGGAGACCCGCTACCGCCTGCTCTTCCAGATTGCGTCGGAGGCTGTGCTCATCGTCGATGCGTCGAGCCGCAAGATTACGGAAGCGAATCCGGCGGCGCTCAAGCTCCTGGGCGAAGATGCAAAGCACCTCATCGGTCTGACATTCCCGGGAGGCTTCGACGCGGAAAGCACCCTCGCCTTGCAGTCGTTGCTCACCGCCGCCCGGGCGTCAGGTCGTGCCGATTACATGCATGCGCGCCTGGCCGAGGGAACGCGGGATCTCATCGTGAAAGCAACGCTGTTCCGCCAGGACAGCTCCGCGTATTTCCTCATTCGCCTCTCACCGTCAATAGGCGATGTAACAGCAAGCATACCGGCACCAACATCCAAGCTCCTTGAAGCCATCGAAAAATCCCCGGACGGCTTTGTCGTCACGAATCCGGACGGACGGATCCTGAGCGCGAATAGGGCGTTTCTCGATCTGGCGCAGCTGGAAACAAAGGAGCAGGTGCGTGACGAATCGCTTGAGCGCTGGCTCGGGCGAGGAGGCGTCGACAACAAGGTGCTGATGGCGACCCTGCAGCAACACGGCTCGGTGCGACTCTACGCGACGACCCTGCGCGGCGAATACGGACTGATCACGGAGGTCGAGATTTCCGCCGTATCGGTGCCGAACAGCGAGCACCCTTGCCTGGGCTTCACGATCCGCAACGTGGCGCGCCGCCTGCAGGCGGCGCGCCGCAGCCCCCGGGCGCTTCCGCGCTCGGTTGAGCAGCTTACCGAGCTCGTTGGCCGTGTCGCACTCAAGGATCTTGTCCGCGAAACAACGGACATCATCGAAAGGCTGTGCATCGAGGCGGCACTCGAACTGACCGGTGACAACCGCGCCTCTGCCGCCGAGATGCTGGGACTGAGCCGACAGAACCTGTATATGAAACTGCGGCGATACGGTCTGGGTGATCTCACCACCGAGACCGAAAAGTAGAGAGCAAAATCGGTCCCCATCACCGATCTCCGACACTCACATCGAACTCCGCCGCATGCGCATCGCTACGACAGAAATCAAGTATCCGGCTCCGGCTCTGAAGACGGTCCTCGAGCTGCTCAAGCCGATCACTTGGTTTCCACCCATGTGGGCCTTCGGTTGCGGTGTGGTTTCGTCAGGCCTGCCTCTTCACGGACGCTGGCCGCTCATCGTGGCCGGTTTGCTGATCGCGGGACCGTTCGTGTGCGGAACCAGCCAGGCGGTCAATGACTGGTTTGACCGGAATGTGGATGCGATCAACGAGCCCAACCGTCCGATTCCGTCCGGGCGCATGCCGGGCAGGTGGGGTTTGTACGTGGCGATCCTGTGGACCGCCCTGTCGCTCATCGTGGCAATGGCCCTCGGTCATTGGGGATTCGGTGCGGCCGTCGTCGGCCTAACCCTGGCGTGGGCCTACAGCGCGCCGCCTTTTCGACTCAAGCAGAACGGCTGGTGGGGAAACACGGCGGTCGCCGTGTGCTATGAAGGTCTGCCGTGGATCACCGGCGCCACCGTAATGGTGGGAGGGGCTGCCCCCGATAGTCGCACCCTCCTGGTGGCCATGCTCTATGCGGCGGGGGCACACGGGATCATGACCCTCAACGATTTCAAGTCCGTCGACGGCGATCGGCGCATGGGAATCCGTTCGCTGCCAGCTCAACTCGGAGAAGAGAGCGCCGCGCGGCTGGCCTGCATCGCGATGGCTTTCCCGCAGATCGTTGTCGTGACGATCCTGTTCATATGGGGTCAGCCAGCGCATGCCGCCACCGTCACACTGCTGCTCGCCATACAGATCGTGCTGATGCGGCGACTTTTGCAAGATCCGCGCGTCCTGGCCCCCTGGTACAACGCCACGGGCGTCACGCTCTATGTCCTCGGCATGCTGGTCAGCGCCTTCGCGCTGCGCTCCGGCATTTCCGCGCCCCTATGAGCGGCAATTCACTGGGCTGGATCGGGATCGTGCGGCTGGGGCTGGTGCAGACGGCCCTCGGCGCGATCGTCGTGCTGACCACCTCCACCTTGAATCGTGTCATGGTCGTGGAGCTCGCGCTCCCGGCGATGCTCCCGGGCGCGCTGGTCGCCCTGCACTACGCGCTGCAGGTGCTGCGGCCACGCATGGGCTACGGCTCCGATGTGGGTGGCCGCCGCACGCCCTGGATCGTCGGTGGCATGGCGATCCTGGCAACAGGCGGCATCGCGGCCGCCGTCGCCACGGCATGGATGGCAACCCATCCGGCCGCTGGAGTCGTGCTTGCGATCGCAGCGTTCATATTGATAGGACTGGGCGTCGGCGCAACCGGTACCACCTTGCTCGTGCTCCTGGCAAAGCGGGTCGACGAGCGCCGCCGGGCGGCGGCGGCAACAACGGTCTGGCTGATGATGATTGCCGGGTTCATCATCACTACCTCGATCGCCGGACACTTCCTGGATCCGTTTTCGCCAGGCCGCCTGGTTGCGGTCGCCACGACGGTGGCATTGGTTGCATTCGTTGTTACCCTGCTGGCTATCTGGAACATAGAAGGCCCCGTGCCGGCCGAACCGTCACTGCCGGGCGCACCGGCCGCACACGAGACGGCCTTCCGTGCAGCGCTGCGGCAGGTGTGGGAAGAACCGCAGGCACGGAGCTTCGCGGTATTCATCTTCGTCTCCATGCTTGCCTATAGCGCCCAGGACCTGATCCTCGAGCCCTTCGCCGGCACGGTGTTCGGCTTTACCCCCGGGCAATCCACCAAGCTCTCGGGTGTTCACCAGGGCGGCGTGCTCTGCGGGATGCTGCTCGTGGCGATCGCGGGCAGCGCTCTGGCCCGCTCGCGGTCGAGCTCCCTGAAGGGGTGGACGATCGGTGGCTGCATCGCCTCGGCGTTGGCGTTGTTCAGTCTGGCGATGGCGGGATGGGTAGGCCCGGCCTGGCCGCTGCGGACCTCGGTGTTCTGCCTCGGCATTGCCAACGGCGCCTACGCGGTGGCCGCCATCGGTTCGATGATGGGGCTGGTCAACTCAGGGACACAGAAACGCGAAGGCGTGCGCATGGGCCTGTGGGGAGCCGCGCAAGCCATTGCCTTCGGGCTGGGCGGTTTCATGGGCACCGCGGCCATCGATCTTGCGCGCGCACTGCTCGCTTCGCCAGCCGCGGCCTATGCGACAGTGTTTACGGGGGAAGCGGTGGTGTTTCTGATCGCCGCCAGCCTGGCGGCGCGTATGGGCGCGCGAGGGCACGCAAGTGTATCCACGGCCACTACGCACGATCTACGTTACGGGACGCGGTAGGGGATAAGAACAATGACCGAGCTCGAAACGTTTGAAGCAGTCGTGGTCGGCGGCGGGCCGGCGGGTGCAACCGCGGCGGCGGACCTCGCAAGACTGGGGCGCTCGGTATTGCTGCTGGACCGCGACGGGCGGATCAAGCCGTGTGGCGGCGCCATCCCGCCCAAACTCATCGAGGAGTTCGAGATCCCGGAAACGCTGCTGAAGGCGCACGTGACCTCGGCACGCATCGTCTCCCCGTCCGATCGCAAGGTGGACATGCCGATCGACGGCGGCTTTGTCGGCATGGTGGACCGCGACGAGTTCGACGAGTGGCTGCGAACCCGCGCCGCGGCGGGGGGTGCGGTACGACGCACCGGCACGTTCAAACGTATCAGCCGCGACAGCGACGGCGCCGCTGTGATCCACTACGGCAACGGCGAGGAGCACGGCAGCGTGCGTGCGCGCGCCGTGATCGGTGCCGACGGCGCGGCCTCCGGCGTCGCACGGCAGTGCGTGCCGGGTGCCGAGCAGATGTCCTACGTGTATGCCTACCACGAGATCGTACGCTCGCCGCAGAATGGTGCCGCCGCATTCGACGGCTCGCGCTGCGACGTCTACTACCAGGGCGCTCTCTCTCCCGATTTCTACGGCTGGATCTTTCCGCACGGGGATACCACGAGCGTCGGCTCGGGCACCGCGCTCAAGGGCTTCTCCATCCGCGGAGCGGTCGGTGCGTTGCGCGAGGTGGCGGGGCTCGAAGGCAGCGAAACCGTTCGTCGCGAAGGCGCGCCCATCCCGCTGCGTCCACTGAAAAAATGGGACAACGGCCGTGATGTCGTGCTCGCCGGGGATGCAGCAGGCGTCGTTGCACCCGCTTCCGGAGAAGGGATCTACTACGCCATGACCGGCGGCAGGGTCGCGGCCGAAGCCGTTCACACCTTCCTGGCAACGGGTGACGCGCGTGCACTGGCGATGGCACGCAAGCGCTTCATGAAAGCGCACGGAAGGGTCTTCTGGATCCTCGGCGTCATGCAGCGCTTCTGGTATCGCAGCGACAAGCGCAGGGAACGCTTTGTGAGCATGTGCCGGGACCGCGATGTGCAGAGGCTCACCTGGGAAGCCTACATGCATAAAAAGCTGGTGCGTGCGCGACCCATGGCGCACGTACGGATCTTCTTCAAGGACCTTGCGCACCTTGCCGGCCTCGTATCGCCGTGACCGCTTAGAAGCACCTAGGGAAGGAGCCAATCGCACAAGCCGGGCAAATCAATATACTTCGCGGGCGGGGTATGAACCCCGCCCTTGACCAAAGGGGAGAGCTGCGCCTCTCCCCTTTGGAAACCCCATCGCTAAGGTACCCGCGGCAAGACCGCGGGGTATGCGTTTAATCAAGGGAGGCATTTGACGGCCCGCGCCGTGGTCCGTAGCATCGACGGCCATGCGGAGGCTACAATGAGTGAGAATGTAACCCCGAACAAAAAAGAAATGCGGGAAAGCGCCCAGCTTGTTGACCGACCACGATATCTACCTCTTGCGCGAGGGAACGCACGGGCGGCTCTATGAGAAGCTCGGTGCCCATTCGCTCGAAGCGGCGAGCGGAGGGGGTGTGCGCTTCGCGGTCTGGGCGCCTAATGCAGAGGAGGTCTCGGCGGTAGGTGAGTTCAACGACTGGCGCCCGGGCATAAGCCCGCTTGCGCCTCGCAAAGATGACTCCGGGATCTGGGAAGGGGTCGTGCCCATGGCCGCGCCGGGTCAACGCTACAAGTACCATGTCCGTTCGCGCTTCAACAACTACCGTGTCAGCAAGGCCGACCCGTTTGCCTTTCGCTGCGAGACGCCTCCCGGCACGGCCTCGATAATAGGGGATCTCGCCTACTTGTGGGGAGACAAGGAATGGATGCGCGCACGGGGGGCGAAAAACGCGTTGGATGCGCCCCTCTCGATCTATGAGCTACATCTCGGCTCGTGGCGGCGCGTACCGGAGGAGGAGAACCGCTCTCTCACTTACCGCGAGATGGCGCGGCGGCTCGCCGATTACGTGCAGGAGACGGGCTTTACCCACGTTGAGTTCTTGCCGCCCATGGAGCACCCCTTTTACGGATCCTGGGGCTACCAGACAACCGGTTACTTCGCGCCGACGGCGCGCTACGGGTCGCCACAGGACTTTATGTATCTCATCGATTACCTCCATCAGTGCGGCATCGGCGTCATTCTCGACTGGGTGCCTTCCCACTTCCCGGGCGACGAGCACGGGCTCTGCTATTTCGACGGCACCTGTCTCTACGAGCACGCGGATCCCAAGCGCGGCTATCATCCCGAGTGGCACAGCTACATCTTCAACTATGGGCGGCACGAGGTACGGGCGTTTTTGCTCTCAAGCGCCCTCTTCTGGCTGGACAAATACCATGTGGATGGGCTGCGCGTGGACGCCGTTGCCTCCATGCTCTATCTCGATTACGGGCGGCGCGACGGCGAATGGGTTCCGAACAAGTACGGCGGTAACGAGGACTTGGACGCGATCCAATTCCTGCGCATACTGAACGAAGGCGCCTATCGCGACCACCCCGATACGCAAACCACGGCCGAGGAATCCACTGCCTGGCCGATGGTCTCCCGGCCAGTCTCCGTCGGGGGGCTTGGTTTCGGTATGAAGTGGAACATGGGCTGGATGCACGACACCCTCGGCTATTTCGCCCGCGAGGCCATCCATCGCAGGTACCACCATCACGAGTTGACCTTCAGCACTTGGTACGCCTTTCACGAGAATTTCGTCCTGCCGCTCTCGCACGACGAGGTCGTCTACGGCAAGGGTGCGCTCATCGGCAAGATGCCGGGGGACGAACGGCAGCAGTTCGCTAACCTGCGCCTGCTCTATGGTTATATGTGGGCGCACCCCGGCAAGAAGCTGCTCTTCATGGGGGGCGAGTTCGGACAGAAGTGGGAGTGGAATCACGATGCAAGCCTCGAATGGCATGTGCTCGAGTATCCGCTGCACGCGGGGATGAAGCAGTGGGTGGGGGATCTGAACCGCTGCTATCGCGCCCATCCGGCCCTCTTCGAGCGCGACTTCAGCCAAGATGGGTTCCAGTGGGTGGACTGCAACGATGCGGAAGAGAGCGTTATCAGTTTCCTGCGCAAGAGCGCGCAGGGGGAGTGGCTGCTCGTGGTCTGCAACGCGACACCTGTCGTCCGCGACGACTACCGGGTGGGCGTGCCCCTGGGCGGCTACTGGGACGAATGCATGAACAGCGATGCCGCCTGTTACGGCGGCGGCGGCCTGGGCAACCTGGGTGGCGTGGAGGCGGCACCGGTAGCGGCCCATGGGCGCTGCCATTCGCTCGTCCTCATGCTCCCGCCGCTCGCGGTGCTCTTCCTCAAGCCGCGAGAGCTCCCGAAATTATCTCTTTCCTCCGGGAAGGAGTAGGGTGCGGGTATAGAGCTACAGGATCTAACGGTGGTCCAGGGGCGCTATCGTGCTCGATGGAACTATCGGACCACCTAAATGAATGACCCTCCGCCGCTGCAAATTCTACCGATGTCGTGAGGGATGTCGGTATCTTTTACAACCATCGATTTCAGCGGCGGCAGCAACCGGGCAATTATACTCATGTTTTTTGTTGGCATGGTGCTTGAGCGACCAGCTTCATCACGCTGTTTTCTACTCCAAGTCGATGGGGTCCAACACCAAACCTCTTGTGTCAGATTCCGCGAGCGTGGGTACGCGTGATGAGGATGCGGTAGCGATTGCGTTGCCGCCGCGTGGTGACTCAATGTTACATAATTCGTGGAGGAATCTATGTCAAAGTTTAAATACGGAATGGCGACAGCCAGTGCGATAGCAGCCTTGGTGGGCGTTGCTGGCCTCTCTCTCCCCCAAGCGCTGGCAGGCGATGTCCTGGGAATCCAAGTATCAGACCTCGCGACGCAACGAGCGAAGATTGAATACGAGCTCCAGAAGCAGGAATGCGATACGCTGAAGCATAGCCAACCACAAGGCTACGAATCTTGCCTGCAGAAGGCCCAATCGACGCGCGACAATCTGCTCACACAAGCCGGCTCGGCGCCCGCAGGGCAAGGGTCGCAAGGTTTCGGGTCCAATCAATCACAGCAGCAGTCTTCGGGACAACAGAAAGGGCCGATCGAAAAAATGACCTCAGCCGTTAAAGAAACGGTTGCGGAGCTTTTCGGCTCGTCGGACCAAGAGCAGCAAGGCCAGGGACAAAGCACGGGGCAGCAACAAGCGGGCGGCACTCAAGGCTCGAATCCATTGCAGCAAGGTTTTGAAGCTAGACATATGCAGGGCCAGGGCGCAGCCCAGCAGAACTTAGGGGCAGGCGGCGGACAGGGTGGTCAGAATTTCGGACAGCAAGGACTCACCCAGGGATCGTTCCAGGGCGGTAATTACGGCCAGCAGCCGCAAGGCCAATCTGGGCAGCAAGGTACGGGCGGAACTAACCAGCAGTCCCAGAGCGGAAGGACGCAGGGCCTCCAAGGCTCCTCAAACCAGCAAGGAGAGTTAACGGGCGGATGGGTCGGAGAGAAGCAGGGGGCGCACATGGATCGTGGCGAATATTACCAAGTACTGGCGCGTCAGCAGTACGTGACGCTGAAACAGGAGTGTAACACTTTGAAGCAGGACCCTAACGTTTACGACCAGTGTCAAAAACATGCCGACTCCATCAGGGAAAAGATCTTAGCGATGGCGAAGGAAGGTGACCAGCGAGGAGGTTAATCCATAGCGTCCCGATGGGCATAGACGATTTGTTCGTTGAGCCCTGTGTAACCGATGCCGGCAATGCGAGCAGCAATGCTCGCATTGCCGACGGGCGGCTCCCGGCATTCCACAAGCGCAGGCGTATATAGCCTGCATGCGACCGTCACGCGAACCCCTCCTTTTTAAACGATGGCCGCCACGTCCCCATCGCCTTCCTTGCGCAATACATTGACGGGTACATCCTGGTCGTGGCGGCTAAAACCGAGATCGAGGACGGCATCTCCCACTCTCATATTCTTGATTTGCAGCCAGTCCGAATAGTCGGCAGCAAGGAAGCTTGTGCGATGGGCGTGCCGGTGCTTATCGGTCCGCATCACTACAATTTTGCTGACGCGGCGGAGCTGCGAAATCAGCCGGAGCGGCAGTTATAGTTCGTGACGCCGCGGAGCTTATAACCGAAGTGACTTGCCTTCTCAACGATTCGGCGGCGCGATGCGGAAACCGCGCGCTCGATTATTCGCGCGCGCATCAAAGGCGCGACGGAACGGTTGATGGAGTTGACAAAAGAGCGAGGGATGAAAACACTTGAATTCTGCAGCGGCTACCCGTAATCCCAGGACTGCTAATCCAACGTTCTGCGATAGCGTAGAAGCGCGACGGTCGCGGCGACCAGTAGAAAGACTGCGATTGGCCAGAGGCTCCCGACGATTTCGGCTACGCCGTTGCCCTTCAGCAAAATCCCGCGCGCGATACGTAAGAAATGCGTGAGCGGGAAGATTTCTCCCAGCGCCTGAGCCCACACCGGCATCCCGCGAAAAGGAAACATGAAGCCGGAGAGCAGCAGCGAAGGCAGAAAGAAAAAGAAAGTCATCTGCACCGCCTGCAACTGGTTCCTCGCGATCGTGGAAAAAGTGAATCCCACTCCCAGATTGGCGGCCATGAACAGGACCAACGCGAGCGACAGTAGGACGAGGCTTCCCAGCATGGGCACGGCAAACAAGACCTTGGCGGCGATGAGGATGATCGCGACCTGCACGTAGCCAACGATGATGTAGGGCAGGATTTTACCGCACATGACTTCGATGGGCTTGACCGGTGTCGCCAGCAGCATCTCCATCGTGCCGCGCTCCTGTTCGCGCGTCACCGCAAGCGCCGTCATCATCACCATCGTCATCGTCAGGATGACTCCCATCAGTCCGGGAACGATGTTGTATTGGGTGATGCCTTCCGGGTTGTAGCGGCGATGCACGTTGACTTCGAATGCGGGCGGCGTTCCCTTGATCTCTCCAAGGCTGCCAGTGAGATCGTGAAGCAACGCGGTTTCGGAAAGTCGCGCGAGCGCGGAAATAGCGTTGCCAGTCGCGGCGGGATCGGTGGCATCGGCTTCAACCAGCACTTCCGGCCGCTCACCCCGAACCAGCTGACGCGAAAAGTTGTGCGGAATGCTGATCACGAACTGGACTTTGCCGCGTTCGAGCAAGCGGTCGGCTTTCTCTTCGCTCGTAACGCGCTGCACGATCTCGAAATAGCCGGTGTTTTCGAGCGCGCTTAGGAAGCTGCGCGAAAACACGCTGTGGTCCGCCACCAAAACCGCGGCCGGCAGCGCCTTGGGATCGGTATTGATCGCGTAACCGAACAGCACCAGCTGGATGATGGGAATCCCGACCATCATTGCGAAAGTCAGCCGGTCGCGGCGCATCTGCACGAACTCCTTGGTGAGCATCGCGACAAACCGGCGCCAGGAAAAAGCGCTCATTGATCTTTCTCCGCGCGGTTCATAATCTGGATGAACACGTCTTCCAGACTCGGATTGATTCGCTGCGCGCCGTATGGGGCGAGGCTTTGCTCCAGCAATCGGAAATCGGTGCCGGACACGTGCAAGGTCGCGCCAAAGGGAACCGCCATTTTGACTCCCGGCTTCCCACGCAATTCGTGCGCGAGCGCGGTGGCCCCTTCGCCGGTAATCGAAAAAGTGGTAAGGCCGGATTGTTTGACCACTTCGTCAACAGTTCCCTCAACCAGAAGCTTGCCGCGCGCTATAGGCGAGCGCGTGACAGCGCTCGGCCTCATCCATGTAATGCGTCGACACTAGCACAGTGATGCCTTGCGCGGCGAGCCCGTGAATCTGTTCCCAGAAGTCGCGGCGTGCGCCGGGATCCACGCCAGCAGTAGGCTCATCGAGCAGCAGCAGTCTTGGCGAGTGCAGAAGACACACCGCGAGCGCGAGGCGTTGCTTCCAGCCGCCTGAAAGCGTTCCCGCCAACTGCGCGCTGCAGTCCTGCAAACCGAGTTCTTCCAGCGCTTTGTCTACTTTGTCTTTCAGCTTCTCGAGCGCGTACATCCGGCCGATGAATTCGAGGTTTTCGCGGATCGTCAGGTCTTCGTACAGCGAAAACTTCTGCGTCATGTAGCCGACTTCGCGCTTGATCGCGTCCGCTTCCTTGCGGATGTCGTGTCCCAACGTCGTGCCCGAGCCCGCGTCGGGCGTAAGCAGCCCGCACAGCATTCGTATCGTCGTCGTCTTGCCGCTGCCGTTGGGGCCGAGAAAGCCGAAGATCGCGCCCGTTGGAACGGAAAGGGAAAAGTCCCGCACCGCGGGCTTGCCGTGAAAGCTTTTGCTTAAACCTTGAGCGTTAATCGCGTACCCGTTCATTTTCCAACGACTGTGACTTCGACCGGCTGTCCCGGATGCAAAAGGACAGCATCCTGCGGCGAGGTCTGCGCCCGCAACAGATAAACGAGCTTGTAGCGCGATTCGCGACTGTAGATGACGGGCGGAGTGAATTCCGCTTCGGGAGCAATGAAACTGACCGTCGCGCTGATCGGAGCGGCGCAACCGTCGCAGCGCACGCTTACCGGATCGCCGACATGGATCGCGCCCAGCGCAGGCTCTGGAACAAAGAAGCGCACGTGGATGTTCTCAGCGGGCAAGATCGAAACCACGGGCGCACCCGCGGCAATCCACTCACCCTCGACGAAAAAGGTATCGTTGATTCGCCCAGGCTCGGGGGCCGATACCGATTTCTGCGCGAGCCGCCATTCGGCCTGCGCAAGCTCTGCCTTTGCCGCGGCGACTTCGGCTTCAGCGGCCTTGATTTCATCGGGCCGCGCGACCGGAAGTTTGGCGTTGGTGAGTTGCGCCCGGAGTTCGGCGATTCGCGCGCGGTCGCGTTCATAGCTAGCGCGCGCTTCGTCGAGCTCCTGTTTTGATATCGCATCCGCATCGACCAGCGTTTGCCGCCTGCGGAAGAGCAACTCCGATACTTTGACGCTCGCTTCCGCCTGCCTGATCTCGGCCTGGATCATCGCCAGCTCCGGCGCACGCCTTGCTTTCGTTTGATTGGCAAGCCGCGCCTGCGCGCTCTCAAGCCGCTCTTCGGCCTCACGCCGGTCAGCCGCTTCGCTTTCCTGCTCCAGCACGTACAGCGGCTCACCGGCCTTGACTCGGTCTCCGCGTTGGGCGGAAAGCTTGACCAGTCTTCCCGCGAACGGCGCCGCCACGCGCACGAAGTCGCCTTCGGCATAGCCTTGATAGTAATCCTGTTGTTCTCCACCGCACGCGCAAAGCATGAGCGCGAGCACCGCGATACACCGCATTCTCACTTCGGGTCTCCCAGCAAAAACATGAGACGTGCAGATAGCGCGGCGTTGCTCAAGACGTGCGCTTCCAAGACTGGCGTCACGTTCTTCTTGCCGCGCGACGCGGGCGACCGGCGCACGCCTTCGCTGATGATGCTCGGCATGTTCATGCTCGCAATCAGAGTGACAAGGATATTGGGCGGGGCCAGCTTCGGCAGCTCGCCCTGCTTTTGGCATTCGCCGATCAACTGCAGAAGAATCGCAATATGGCGATGCAGGTTCGCGCGCAGAAAATCGTAGACTGCCTTCTCACCGTTCATGGCGTCACGGAGCAGCACGAACACGAGTTTGCGGTTATCGCGGGCAAAAATCGCGAAGGTAAAAAGCGCGGCTCGGAGGTTTTCGAGAGGCGTGGCGTGGTGGGTGGCTTCGAGTTCGAAATCCTTGAAGAACTCTTCGTAAAACTCCTGCAGTACGCGGCGCAGAAATTCGTCCTTGGTCTTAAAGTGGTAGTGAAACATGCCGAGATTAACGTTGGCTTTGGCCGCGACCTGACGCATTTTGAGGCCGGAACAGCCGGTCTCGGGAAGCAGCCTGCGCGCGGCTTCGATCAAGCGCCGATCGGTGTTTTGCGAGGGTCTGGGCATGGCTGATATCTATACGAATGTATAACCATACGCCTGTATAGTTACAGGTGTCAAGCTTTGCGCGCCGGTGCTCGGCGTCCTGCCCTCGATCCTGCTTTCCGGCTTCCCGTTCCGCGGTATGCCGGGGTGGGCGCAGACGATCGGCGAAGCGCTGCCGCTGACCCATTTTTCTCCGGCTGGTCCGTGGGATATTGCTCAAGGGGCAAGGCTGGTACGATCTCTGGCCCAATGTGTGGCCGCTCGCCGCGTTCATGCTCGCAGTGATCGCGTTGGGGCTGAAGTTCTACAAACGCACCCTCGATTAGGCCAGGGTCAGAACGGCTCGACGACTACCGCAAAATCTGACCCCTTTGACTTTGTATGACTTGACGTTTCAACGCCTGGCCGTTAGTTTTAAGCCCATGGGAACTCAAAAGCGCGCCACCGTTTATTTTGATGCCGAGGTCCATCAAGCGCTGCGGCTGAAAGCCGCAGCTTCCCATCGCTCCATTTCCGAAATGGTTAACGAGGCGGTCAAAGTCATCCTGGCGGAAGATGCTGAAGACCTGTCAGCCTTCGAGAAGCGCAAAGGCGAGCGCAGCATTTCCGAGTCCTCCGTACAAAATTTGAGACGGCGTGGCCGAATATAGGCTACTCATCAAGCCGTCGGCCACGAGAGGGATCGCCGACGCATCACTGCTCGAATTGCGGCACTCTCAGAGGAGCCTCGCCCCTTGGGCTGTAAGCTTGCAGGTTCGCAGAGTCGGGGTGACTTTTAGGCCAAAAAAAAGCGCAACGCAATCCGATGCAAAACCTGTTGGTTACGTTTTTTACGATCGTGGTCATCACGTGGTTGCTGCTGACGTTCGCCTTGTATATGTTTCAACCCAATTTCGTCTATTTTCCCACGAAAGAGCTAGTCGCGACGCCGAAGGAAATCGGACTTGCGTATGAATCGGTTTACTTAAGCACCGGCGACGGCGCGCGCATCCATGGCTGGTATGTGCCCGCGGACAAAGCGCGCGCGACGGTACTCTACCTGCACGGAAACGGCGGGAACATCTCCCACCGGCTCGCCGCGCTGCAAGCATTCCACGCCCTGGCGCTCAATACTCTCATCATTGATTATCACGGCTATGGCTTGAGCGAGGGCGATCCGAGCGAAGACGGCACCTACCAAGACGCCGAGGCCGCCTGGGAACACCTGACGCGCACGCGCGGCCTCGCGCCCGAGGAAATCATCGTCTTCGGCGAATCGCTGGGCGGGGCCGTCGCAGTCTGGCTGGCCATCCGGGATCGGCCGGGCGCAGTCATTCTCGAATCGGCCTTTACTTCCTTGCGCGATCTGGCGAAGCGTTACTATCCGTTCGCGCCGGTGGACCTCTTATTGCGGTTCTACTACGCCACCTTGGAACGCATCGCTAAAGTCGCTTGCCCCATACTCATCGTCCATAGCCGCGACGATGAGATCGTACCCTTCGAGCACGGCGAACGGCTCTATAAAGCGATCACGGCTCGCAAGATGTTCCTGGAACGCACCGGCGGCCACAACGACGCATTCAGCGCGGATGTTAATCACTACATGCCGGCCCTCGGCCGCTTTATCACCGGGGTGCTCGCGCCCGCGGACGACGCAGCCAAGGTGCGGCGTTCTTTACCATAAACGCATTTCGGCATCGGTTTTGCCTTAGATGCCGGTACCGATTGTGCTACAATCGGCCGCGAAGTTCGCTCCTGGTCATAATACCCATGCGGAAACGTCGTATGTATAAAGTGATCTTTCATAACCAAGGCCGGATCTACGAAATCTACGCAAAGAACGTCGTGCAGAGCGGTATGGTCGGCTTTATCGAGGTCGATAAGCTCGTGTTCGGAACGCGCTCTACCTTGGTCGTCGATCCTTCCGAAGACCAATTGAAATCGGAATTCGGTGGCGTCAACCGCACCTATATTCCTCTGCATGCCATCATTCGTATCGATGAGGTCGATAAGGAAGGCCAGGTTAAGGTGACACAGGCAAGCGCCGACGGCACTAACGTTACGCCGTTCCCAATATTTACCCAAAAGGACACGACGAAACGCTGAGAGCTTTGCACCTAGCGTCTATTCGAGCGCGATGGTGTCGGCAATCGTGTGGCGTAGCCCCAAGCCGCCGACCTCCAAGGTGATCGTCACCGCTAGTCGCTCCGCACCACTCAATTGACCCGCGGCGATGCCCTCCCGCACGGCGCGCTCAATCTCGCGCTGGGAGCTAACGCCGACCTTCTTTAGAAACTTCCGCACTTCCAGGTTGAATGTGTCCTCGTTCATGTGGGCCTCCGAGCTCGTGATAGATCTGCATCCCGATTGCGACGATTCATTCACTATCTCCTCCGCAATCGCTTATACCGTTCTAGCCGGGGTTTCTTGTCAATCCCGCTCCCTCAACCAATAATAGCGCATGGCCACCAGCACAACCTGAAACGCTGTCTACCCGTTGCTTGAAATGCCGGAAACTCGCACCCAGATAACGGGACTGATCCTGGCCGGCGGGCGCGCGCAGCGCATGGGGGGGCAGGACAAGGGGCTGTTGCCCTTGGCGGGCCAGCCGCTGGTTGCTCACGTCATCGCGGCCCTCGCGCCCCAGGTTTGCGACATCGTCATTAACGCCAATCGCAATGCCGAGGCGTACTCGAGCCAGGGCTACCGCGTCTTTGCGGATGCGCTCGCTGGGTATTGCGGACCCCTGGCGGGGATCGAGAGCGGCCTGCGCCTCGCGGCCACCCCCTATCTGCTGAGCGTGCCGTGTGATTCTCCGTTCTTGCCCCCGGCGCTTGGTCAGCGGCTTTACGCCGTCCTTCTTGATGCGGACGCCGAGATTGCGGTGGTCCACGACGGCGAGTGGATGCAGCCGGTATTCGCGCTCATCACCCGCGGTCTGCGATCGTCTTTGTCGCGTTTCCTCGCGGACGGCGGTCGTAAAATCGACCGCTGGTACGCGCAGCACCGGCTTGCGATTGCGGACTTCTCCGATACCCCCGAGGCTTTTGTCAATCTCAACACACCGGAAGAGCTCGCGGCCGCCGAAGACACGATGGCCGGCCGGCGGCCGGCCGCGGCCGGAGCTATACCACCATGAGCGCCAAGACCCCGCTCGCGCCGAGCTGCGCGGATGACCACGATCCGGACTCGCTGGCGCCCGATCTGGCGCTAAAGCGCATTCTGTCGGAAATTGCGCCCTTAAAATCGCCCGAAGTCGTCTCGGTGCGCAACGCGCTCGGGCGGATACTAGCGCGCGAAATCGTGTCCGCCCTCGACGTGCCCGCGCATACCAATGCCGCCATGGACGGCTACGCGCTCAAAGGGGCCGATCTGCCCCGCACGGGCGTCGCGGCGCTCAAGCTTCGCGGCACCGCCTGGGCCGGCAAGCCCTTCGAGGGCGATGTCGCGGCCGGTCACTGCGTCCGCATCTTCACCGGCGCGCTCATGCCTGCCGGCGCGGATACCGTCGTCATGCAAGAACAGGTCGAAGCCGTCGGCGATGTGATCCGGGTGCACCCAGGTCAAAAACCGGGTCAGAACGTGCGCCCGGCCGGCGAGGACATTGCGCAGGGCGAGCATGTGCTCAGTGCCGGAAAACGGCTCATGCCCGCCGATCTCGGGCTTATCGCATCCTTGGGGGTAGGCGAGGTCGCGGTCACGAGGCGGCCGCGGGTGGCTTTTTTTTCGACCGGCGATGAGCTGCGTTCGATCGGCGAGCCCCTGTCTCCCGGAGCGATCTACGACAGTAACCGCTACACGCTCCACGGGGGTTTGACGCGCCTTGGCGTCGATCTCATCGACATGGGCGTGGTCCGCGATGTGCGCGAAGCATTGGAGCAAGCCTTCGCCGAGGCCGCGGCGAACGCGGATGTTCTCATTACGACCGGCGGGGCATCGGTCGGCGAGGCGGACTACATCACCGAGACGCTACGGTGCGCCGGTCTGGTAGCATTCTGGAAAGTAGCCATTAAGCCCGGCCGCCCCCTCGCCTTCGGGCGCGTGCACGGCGCGCATTTTTTCGGTCTCCCCGGCAATCCCGTGTCCGTGATGGCCACGTTTTATCAATTGGTCCAGCCGGCGCTTCGCCACCTCATGGGTGAAACCGAAATCACCTCCTTGCTCATCAAGGCACGCTGCATGAGCCCGCTCAGAAAAAAACCGGGACGGGTGGAATACCAGCGCGGGGTGATCGAGCGCGACGACCAGGGCGAGCTCGTGGTCCACAGCACCGGATCGCAGGGCTCGGCGATCCTTCGCTCCATGAGCGCGGCCAACTGTTTTATCGTGCTCCCCACGGATTGGGGCCGTGTCGAGCCGGGAACGCTCGTCGATGTGCAGCCGTTTTTCGGGTTGGTCTAGCCGGTGTTTTTTTCCACCCAGCGGGCGCCTTCCGCCAATGTCTCCTGCTTCCAAAAAGGCGCGCGCGACTTGAGATCTTCAATCAAGAACCGGCAGGCTTCGAAGGCCGCCGACCGGTGCGCGGACCACACCGCGATGACGACGATCGGATCGCCCGGTTGCACCTCCCCGACCCGATGAATGATGAGGCCATCGAGGATGGGCCAGCGCGCTTTCGCCTCCTGGCCAATCTCTGCGAGATGATTTTCGGTCATTCCGGGATAATGCTCGAGCGTCATGGCGCGGACGGAGGCGCCTTCGTTGAAGTCGCGCATCGTGCCCACGAAAACGGCGCACGCGCCGTAAGAGCCCCGTTCTCGCGCCAGCACCTGCTCGTAACGGGTCACCTCAGCCCAGGGATCGATCGCGTGATGACGTATCTCGATTTTCATCAGATTTCAGCGGTAACGATTCGCGGCGAGCGAAGCCCGGCGCGGCGATACATTATAGGCCCGGATTTCAGGTGTTGCGCGGCTCGGGATCGGCGCCGGAAAAATGTAATTGTGAAACCCCGCCGTTTACGGCGGGCACTTTAGCATTGGGGTTTC
>Ga0187892_10002629_pt1 | contig 35179 bp, 16 predicted proteins | sample MA1701073metaG_FD_139345 | JGI IMG/M metagenome (GOLD analysis project Ga0187892, IMG submission 139345) | Bio-ooze microbial communities from a basaltic lava cave in the Kipuka Kanohina Cave System on the Island of Hawaii, USA - MA170107-3 metaG ... | reverse complement strand
GACTGCACGGCGGAGGTCTGCGGGGACGGCATCCTGGACGCAGGCGAGTCGTGCGACGACGGCAACGCGGCAACCGGCGACGGCTGTCGCCCCGACTGCACGACGGAGATCTGCGGGGACGGCAGCCTGGACCCGCAGGAGCAGTGCGACGACGGCAACACCCAGGCGGGCGATGGCTGCAGCCCCGGATGCACGGTCGAGGTCTGCGGCAACGGCATCCTCGATCCTGGCGAGGCGTGCGACGACGGCAACACCGAGGACGGCGATGGCTGCACGTCGAGCTGCCAGACGATTTGCGGCGATGGGATCGTGGCCGGGGACGAAGACTGCGACGACGGCAACACCGAGGACGGCGACGGTTGCGAGGGGGATTGCCAGGACCCCTGCAGCGACCTCGATCTGACGCAGAACCTCGCTCCGAGCGTGGTCGATCCTGGCTCGGTCGCCTGCGCCGCCGGTGGCGTTACGACGGACAATCGGTGGCTGCGCGTCTTCGATCTCGACGGCGACCATGGACTCCAGGGCGAATTCTGCGTCGCGAATCTGGGCTACGCCGTAGAGACGGCGGTCGGAGGCACCGATGTCACGGTCAACGTCTATTGCCTCGACGAGAACCTGCCGTTGCTGTACGCCTCGCTGGACCTGCAGGGCAGCACCAGCTTCGAGCAGCAGGATGCGAGTTTCGAGTTCTTCGACGCGCAGGTGGGCGGCTGCTGCGACGCGAACACGCAGGATCTGGTGCTGGAGATAGCCGCCGCCGATTGTCTGGCCGGCGAGGACTCTTGCCACAGCTTCTACGCGGGAGCGAACGACAACGGCCAGATCGCGCCGAGCTACATCGCCGCACCGGACTGCGGGATATCCGAGCCGACGAACCTGGCCCTGCTCGGCTTCCCGCAAGTGAACGTGATCATGGTCGTCAACGGCTGCGGCGACGACGGTGGCGACGGTGGCGGAGCCAGTTGCAACTGTTGCAGCGGTGGCAACCCCAGCGGCATGCCCGCCTCCTCGCCTTGCAATTGCTGCCTGCCCAGTGGGAGCGTCGGCTGCGACTGCCAGGAGTGCGAGGAGCTGGTCTGTGGGCAGGACCCGTTCTGCTGCAGCGTGCGGTGGGACGCCCTCTGCGCCGACCAGGCCCAGACCCTGTGCACTTGCTGCACGGGAAATTGCGGTGGCGACGGCGACGGGGGCGGCTCGCAAGGCTGCAACTGTTGCTCGCCCGGCAGCGGCACCGGTTGCAACGATTCGATCTGCGAGGCCATCGTCTGTGCGATCGACCCGTTCTGTTGCGACACCAACTGGGACAGTATCTGCGCCGATGAAGCCATCAGGCTGTGCACGTGTTGTGAGGGCGACGGGGGCGGCGACGGGGGCGGCGGCCTCGGCTGCAACGACCGGAATTGCGAAGCGCTCGTCTGCGGGTACGACCCGTTCTGCTGCAGCACGGCCTGGGACCTGACTTGCGATGCCCTGGCCTATTCCCTGTGCACCTGCTGCGGCGCGGGCGGGGGGGACGGGGGAGCAGGGGACGGCGGTGGCGGTGGCGACGGGGGAGCAGGGGATGGCGGTGGCGGTGGCGACGGCGGCGGAGCGTCTGGGTGCAACTGCTGCTCGGGCGGCGACGGGCTGGGTTGCGACTGTCAGGAGTGCGAGAACGACGTTTGCGCTGCCGATGCGTTCTGCTGCAACGTGGACTGGGACTCGATCTGTGACGACTTGGCCAACGCGTCGTGCGCTTGCTGCACGGCCGGCTGCGGCTCAGGCGTCTGCGGCGACGGGGTTCGCGATGCGGGCGAGCAGTGCGACGACGGCAACGCGGTGGCGGGGGACGGCTGCCGGCCGGACTGCACGCTCGAGCTGTGCGGCGACGGCATCCTGGATCCGCAGGAGCAGTGCGACGACGGCAACGCGGTGGCGGGGGACGGCTGCCGGCCGGATTGCACGCTCGAGCTGTGCGGCGACGGCATCCTGGATCCGCAGGAGCAGTGCGACGACGGCAACGCGGTGGCGGGGGACGGCTGCCGGCCGGATTGCACGCTCGAGCTCTGCGGCGACGGCATCCTGGATCCGCAGGAGCAGTGCGACGACGGCAACGCGGTGGCGGGGGACGGCTGCCGGCCGGACTGCACGCTCGAACTGTGCGGCGACGGCATCCTGGATCCGCAGGAGCAATGCGACGACGGCAACAATCTACCCGGCGATGGCTGCAGCCCGGGGTGCACGTTCGAGGTCTGCGGCAACGGCATTCTCGACCCGGGCGAGGAGTGCGACGATGGCGACGACGACGATTCCGACGGGTGCGCGAGCGATTGCACGCTGACGGGGGACGGAGTCCCCGCCGCGGGGCCGTTGGCCGGGATGCTGCTGGTCCTGTCGATGCTGGCGGCGAGTGGCCTGGCCGTCTTCCGGCTCAGGCTGCGGGGGCGGGCGCGCTGACCGGAGTCCATTCGAGCAGGAAGAGCCTCCGGTCGTTGCGGCCCCCGTCGCATGGCCTGCCTCCCCATCATGCCCCCGGCACGCCGCGGCTGCGGGGTCTTGTGGACGCCGTGGTATCGTTCGCCGCTGTCGCGGCTCGCACGGGGCGGACGACCTACGCTCGTCGCAGACGCACGCCGGATCCGATCGATGGCGGACAGTGACACGGAGAAGCCGATGCGGAAGCGGGCCGCCGGCCGCGCGCGCCGGAAGGGCAACGCCAAGCGCCCGCCGGGCGAGATGCGCGGCAAGCTGCGCCCGCACGATCCATTCGAGCTGATCCGCTGGCTGGCCCTGAGTCAGCCCGACCCGCGCAAGGCGCTGGCGGAGCTGGTGCAGAACAGCCTGGACGCCGGAGCGACCTCGATCCGCATCACGCGCCGGCGCGAGCGCGGCGCGCCCTGCCTGTTCATTTTCGACGACGGGCTGGGTGTGATTCCCGAGCTGGATCGCCCCGAGGCGCTGAAGTACATCGCCACGCACGTCGGCCACAGTCGCAAGCGCTCGCTCTCGCCGCAACAGCGTCTGGAGCTGATGACCCAAGGGCAGTACGGCATCGGGCTCCTGGGTTTCTGGAGCCTGGGCCAGATGCTGGAGATACGCACGTCGCTGCCCGGCCAGCGCGCGCACCGGCTCGTGCTCTATCGCGATCGCTCCGACTACAAGATAGAACCGCTGCGCGGGCGATTGGCGCTCGACGAGAGCTGGACCGAAGTCGTCGTCGCGGGCCTGCACCGCGAGGCCTTCGCGGCCCTCGGCGCCCGGCGCGCCGCGGACTATCTCGGAGCGGAGCTGCGCGGGCAGCTCCTGTCGCGCTCCGTGGATCTCGTCGTCGAGGACCGCATGTCGCGCGGGCGGGCGCAGAAGGTGGTTTCGGTGCGCCCGCCACGGTTTCTCGGCGAGCGCCTGGAAGGGTTCGGCCCGCTGGAGGTGCCCGGGCACCCGCCGATCCGCTTCGAGATCTACCTGTCGGGAGAGCACGACGCGGGCGATGAACCGACCGGCCTCGCGGTCTATTCGGCGGGAACGCTCGTCGCCGAGAGCTTTCACGAGCTGGCCGTCCTGGGGCTCGACCGCGCGCCGTGGAACGACCGGCGGCTGGCGGGCATCGTCGATTTTCCGGGGTTCAGGGTGGCGCCGGGAAGCCGGCGCGGCGTGCTCGCCGACGCGGCGGCGAGCGCGTTTGCGGCGGCGCTCGACCGCATCGAGCCGGTTCTCGCCGGCGTGCTGGAAGCGATCGAGCGGCGGCGCGCGGACGAGCTCGATCGGTCGATGATCCGCGACTTGCAGCGCGCGTTCCGCGACTTCTACCGCCAGCGGCCGCGGTACTCGATGCTGCCGGTCGGCGGCGAGCGCCGGCGCGACGCGGCGGTGGGCGGAGCGCGTGGCGAGCCGGTCGGCGGCGTCGTGGCCGAGGCCGGGCCGGGATTGGACGCCCGCGCCGGTTCGGCGCCGGCGGAGGCCGCCCGGATTCCGCGCGCCACACTCGAGCTATTGCCGCCGGGTCCGCTGCACGCAGTCGAGCTCTGCCCATCGTCGATCACGGTCGAGTGTCGCGGCCGTCGCCGGGTCCGCGCAGCGGCGCTCGACGCCGCCGGCCGTCCGGTCACCGACGAAGTGCGCTACGAGTGGAGCCTCAGCGCGCCGATCGGGACGCTGGACTCGCGAGGCGAGCCGCCGCAACGCGTCGCCTTCGTCGCCGGCGAGCTGGAGGCCGCGGGTCGGCTCTCGGTGCTGGCCCGCTCGGACGGGCGGGAGGCGCGGGCCGAGATCGAGGTCGAGATCCTGGAGGAGATTCCGGCCGGCCGCGGCGGCGAGGGCATCCCCGAGCCCGAGCTGGTCGACCAGCCCGCAGCCCCGTGGCGTTCGCGATTCCACGACGAGCGCTGGCAGGTGAACACCGGCCATCGCGAGTTCCGAGCCGTCGCCGATCGCCCCTCCCTGAAGCTGCGCTATCTGGCGATGCTGTTCGCCAAGGAGGTCGTCCTGCGCAGTCACCAGGATCCCCGTCTCGAGCGGCCGCTCGAGCAGCTCGTCGAGATCGCTTCCTTCGCGGACCGCCGGTTCTCGGCCAAGCGCGGCCGGCGGCCGAGTCAACCCGGAGGGGGTTGACCGCCGAGCCGGACGCCCCGTTTTCCCGTTTTTGCGGGCTCCGGGGTCCCCGCGGGGGGTCGCGGCGGTATATTCAGGGCATGCGCGGGCGGTTCCTCGGGCTTCTCTCGGGGCTTCTTTGCGCGGCCAGCGGCCCGCCGGACGGGATGGCCGCGATCGTGATCAACGAGATCCACTACAACTCGCCCGGGGCTCCCGACGTGGAGTACGTCGAGCTGATCAACACGGGCGCGGCTCCTCAGGACCTGAGCGGCTGGTACCTGCTCGACGACGACAACCTGCACCCCAAGTGCTTCCTCTCCGGGACCATCGCCCCCGGTGAGTACCTCGTGATCGCCGGCCTGCTGAGCCTGTTCAACTCGACCTACCCCGGGGTCGCGAACCTCAACCCGAATCCCTTCGACAGCCCGACGCCGGGCGCAGGGTTCAGCCTGGGCAACGGCGGCGATACCGTGCGCGTCTTCAACGGGGCGGGCGCGCTCATGGACTCGGTGCAGTACTCCGACACGAGCCCGTGGCCGACGGCATCGGACGGCGGGGGGCCGTCGCTCGAGCTGATCAACCCGGCCCTCGACAATTCCCTGCCCGCGAGCTGGGCCGCCAGCGTCGACCCGCCGCCGCAGGGCACCCCCGGATCGCAGAACAGCGTGTTCGAGCCCGACACGGCCCCGCTGATCGCCAGCGTGAAACGCGACGTCCCGCTTCCGACTGCGGCCGATGCGGTGAGCGTGACCGCGGAGGTGACGGACGACTCCGCGCTGACTGCCGTCATGCTGCACGTCGATCCGGGCACGGGTTTCGTCGCGCAGCCGATGTTCGACGACGGGCTGCACGCCGACGGCGGTGCCGGCGACGGAATCTGGGGCGCGACGATCTCGCCCCGGCCCTCGGGGACGCTCGTGCGCTACTACCTCTCGGCCCAGGATGACCTGGGCCAGATCGCGACCGAGCCCGTCGCCGCTCCGGCCAGCTACCGGGCCTACACCGTCGACTACAGGCCGCCTCCGCTGCGCATCAGCGAGATCGTGGCATCGAACCAGAACGGGATCGCCGACGAGCTGGGGCAGAAAGACGATTGGCTCGAGATCCACAACCGTGGCCCGGCGCCCGCGACGCTGACGGGAATGTTTCTGACCGACGATCGGGACGAGACGCTGAAGTGGGCCATCCCGGCGGTGACGATCCCGCCCGGAGGCTATCTGCTGGTCTGGTGCGATTCGGGCTCGGGCGTGACCCCGTTCCACGCGAACTTCAACCTGGCCAAGAGCGGTGGGGTCATCGACCTTTACGAGACCGTCGACCACGGCAACGTCCGGATCCACGGGATGCGCTACGGCCTGCAGAACACCGACATGTCGTTCGGCTACGCGCCGGACGACGCCGACGCTCCCGAGTACCTGAGCGTGCCGACTCCGGCGGCGACGAACGACGCGGTGCCGCCCTCTTCACCCGTGTGCATCAACGAGTTCCTGGCGGCGAGCCAGATCGGCGTCGAGGATTGGGTCGAGCTGCACAATCGTGCCGTCGCCGCCATCAACATCGGTGGTTGGTGCCTGTCGGACGACGCTACGCTGCCCGGGAAGTACGCTTTCCCACCCGGGACCACGATCCCGGGAGGGGGTTTCCTGGCCGTGAACGCGAGCACGCTCGGCTTCGGGCTGGAGCTGGACGGCGGCGAGGTGCTGCTCTTGACGAGCGAGACCTGCTCGATCGGGCGGGACTACTTCGACTTTCACGCGCAGTTTCCCGACATCAGCCAGGGGCGCTTTCCCGACGGGACGCCGAACTGGCACTTCTTCAGCTCCTGGTCCTTCGCGGGGCCGAACGATTGCGGCGTGGGCGGCGTCGAACCCGACCCGCTGCAGGCGCTGCTGTTCCATTCGCCGACCGAGCTGCGCTGGAGCGCGGCGATCGGTGCCACGGGGTACGACGTGGTGCGGGGCGATCTGGGCGTCCTGCTCGGCGCGGGTGGGGACTTCGCGGCCGCCGTGACGGAGTGCCTCGAGAACGACGGATCCGACACCGCCAGCTACGCCTCGGCCATCCCGTCCCCCGGCGCCGGTTTCTTCTACCTCGCGCGGGGAGTGACGAGCGCCTGCGGCTTCGGCAGCTACGACAGCGGTGCTTCGGCCCAGGCCGGGTCACGAGACGCCGAAATCGAAGCGGCACCGCCGGCCTGCCCCTGAGGCCAGGCCCGCCCACGCGGGCCCGGCCTCGGAGCAGCAGTCAGCGCTCGCCGGCGCGGTAGGGATCGGGCGCGAAGTCCAGGTCGTCGAAGCCCCGGGCTCGTTCGCGGCGAGAGAGCGCGCTCTCGCGCCGCGAACAGGAGGGCTGCAGCACGCCGAGCTGCACCAGGGCGTCGTGGTATTCGTAGCGCAGCTCCAGGACGGCCACGGGAGACGGCTCCGCTTCGAACTGCACCCGTTGCACGCGGTGTTCGACCTCCCGGCCGATGCCGGTCGCGGCCAGCTCCTTCGACGGCTCCGGTAGATCCCTGGCGACGTCATCGGCCCTGGCCGAGGACGGCTTCGGAGCGGCCCCCGAGCGCGCAGGACCGCTCTTGCGCTCCATCTCGGCGGGAGACACCTGGATCGGAAGGGGCCGCGCTCTTTCGCGAAAGACGGCGGCGGAAATGATTCCGAGGTTCTTCGTCCGTCCCAGCCAGGCGCCGTAGGATCGCTCCTCCGTCGTGAAGAAGAAGCGGCGCGCCGTTCCGGAACCGGTCTGCCAGCCGTCGAGCGTCACGGTCTCGTATGGCCCGAGGATCCACTTGGCCGCCGCGGAGGCGCCACTGACCTTGGCGTCGATGCTGTTCAGCCCGTCGACGGACAAGGCCACGGCGATCCGCTCGCCGGCATCGTTGCGCAGCCTGAGCGAGTACTCGCGCCCCTCGAGGGCCTCGACGTAGCGGGTGCCCCGGGCGGAGTACTCGGTGAGCGGCTCCCCGTTCACGAGCACCTCGAGGCTGAACGCCCCTCGTTCCAGAGCCGCGGACGGCGCGACAGCCGCCAGCGACAGGAAGAGCGGCAATCCATGGAGAACGTGTCGAACAACGGCAGTCGGTCGGAATTCCATGATGGGCTCCTTTCTTCGCCCTTCGGGGGGCGGGCCGGGACTGGACAGACACCGACCCGCTGCGGAAGTTCCCGCGTGTTCGTCTTGGCGGTCAGCCCCCTGCGGCGCGGGAGATTCCGGATTGCGGAGCGCGGGAGTCGCCGGCCAGACGGGGCCGCCCCTGACGCGGGCCTGGACTCGACCTCCCCCCGCCGGCGCCCGAAGAAACGGCGGCCGGGCCGAGGTAGCGGAAAGAGAAAAGGCCGGCCGCCCCGCAGGGGACGGCCGGCCTATCGGCAAGAGCGGCTCGGACTCAGGGATTGCAGGCTGCGAGCGTGCTGTCCCGATTCCCAACCTGCCCGGCTCCTCCGCTGTTCCAGGTACCGGCAAATGCGCCGAACACGTCCCGGGCGACGTAGTAGAAGGCCGCGCCGGGCGCGGGCACGCTGGGATCGCTCAGCGGGGAGAGCGTGTTCTCGGCAAGACAGGTCGCTGCGGAGAAGTCACCCCCGCTGGCGTGCAGGGCGCCCAACGGACCTCGAGCCACGTCGAAGGTCAGGCCGTTCGCTCCCTGCGGGATACCCACGTGGACGTTGTTCTTGGGATTGGGGTGAACGGGCGGCACGTTGGGCATGAGTCCGATGAGGATGCGCGGCAGGCAGTCGGCCGGGCAAGGCACGGAGCCGTGGATGTCGTGGTGGAGTTCCTCGATCTCGCCGATCTGGAAGCCGAACTGGTCGAAGAGCGGGATGACGGTGCCCGGACCGTAGTAGATCTCGCCCGGATCGGGCGGGAGGTTGTTGACCGTCGTGGTCATGTGGTTCGGACCCGCGGTCAGCGTCCCGATGCCGCTGTCGAGCTCGACGAACACGTCGAAGAACGAGTCGGCCGGGAAGAACTCGTCCGGGGCCAGCGAGGAGACCTCTCCGGCGCCCGAGGTGACGCGTCCCGTGAACGGACCGACGCAGGAACTCGATCCCGAGAACAGCCCCTTGGCCATCAGCGTGGCGATGATCTCCTGGCCCAGGCCGAGGGGGTCCTTCGGCGCATCCCGCAGGATGCGGAAGCCGGCCGGCACCATCACCATCTCCTCGCAGAACGGGGTGAAGATGCGGATGTTCAGCCAGATCCACGAATCCAGGCAGTCGTCGCCCGGCGGCAGCGGCGGCAGCCAATCGAGCGGCGGAGAGATGCCATGCACGATGTTCGAGATCGACCCGATCGGCGCGCCGGCCGAGTTCACAATCGGGATCTGCACCCCGGGCTGCGACCTGTACTGGGCGTGCGGATCGGGCGGTATGTTGCGCACGATGGGGTTGCCGGAGGTCACGCCCTGAACCTGGGCGGGCATCGGATTGCGGCACGGGTTGCACATGGCGCCCTGGAGCTCGACGAACACGCCGAAGAACGAGTTCGCCGGGTAGGTGCGGTCCGGTGCCTGACTCGTCGTCTGCCCTAGCGACGCCTGCAGCGGGCTCTCCTGGATCGCGATGGGTCCCAGCATCGGGTGGTTGCCGGTCAACTTCATCTCGACCAGCTCGGTCTTGATCGCCGACGTCTGGCAGCAGGTATCCCCCGACCCGCAATCCAGGTCGGATCCGCAAGAGCCGCCGCCATTGCAGCAGGCGCCCGGCGAGACCGGCTGAGGGGCGTCGCGCTGGACCGTCGTCGGACCTTCGACGTGCACCGGGGAGTTGAACAGGACCGGTGGCACCGTCAGCAGCAGGTCGAGCTTCGTGTCGAAGCAGTCGTTGCCGCGACGCGGGAACGGCGGGTCGGCGTGGTGCAGCACGTAGTGCACCTCGCCCCGCGGATTGCCGGTGACCTGGTCGACCAACAGCACCTCGACGGCGACCGGGGTCTCGAAGGGCTCGTCACTCGGCGGCAGCCGCTTGATCTTGCGCTCGACGCGCAGCGGCTGCGGGTTGATCCACGACTCGCCGATGTTCGGCAAGTCGATGCGCACGAAGACGTCGAAGAAGGAATCGCCGCTGACCAGCTCGCAGGTCCCCGCGTCCTGGACCACGCCCGTGATCCGGCCCAGCGACGGAGGCAGGCCGTTGGCCACGCCCGCCTGCACGGTGATCGGACCGAGCGCCGGATGGCTGCTCGACAGCGTGAGCTGGACGAGCTCGATGGGGATCGTGTCGCCGACCTGCGGGCCGCGCTGGACCACCGCCGCGGGCAGCAGGGCGTCGGACACCCGGACGACGATCGGCCCACCGGCGGCGGGGAAGGTCTCGAGCACGATCTTGCCCGTGGAGGGGAAGGTGTCGAGCCCGCCGGCGATCGGCGGGCAAGGCGGAGCGCCGCCGGTTTGCATGCGGATCGTCCCCGTGGTGCTGCCGCTCATGCCGGAGAGCGGCCCGCCCGGTGCCCCGACGAAATCGATGCGGTACTCGATGTCGAAGAAGCTGTCCACCGCCCAGTTTCCACTGGGAAGCTGGGTCAGGGTCGTGTGGCCGGGGCTCGGCATGCCGAAATCCGTTCCCGCCGTGATGCGCAGCAGGTCGAAATCGGGATCCCCCCCGCGGAGCTGGCCGAACAGCCGGAACATGTCGGTGTCGAACGACTGCACGGCACCGCCGGTCGTCCGGGGAGCGGTGTGCGTCTCGAAGCCCAACGGCAATACGAGGTCCCGGCCGTAGCCGCTCAGCCTGCCGGTGCCATGCAGCGTCAGCTCCAGATCGGACTGCGCGCACTCCTTCTCACCGCCCAGCGAGCCGCCCGCTTCGGTACAATCCACGCCGGTCTGAAAAGAGCAGACCGGATTGATCGTGCCGGGCTTGTTGCAGATGAAATTCTTGTGGATCGCCGCCAGCTCGATCGTCGTTCCGGCCGGCAGCCCGTCGATGATCTCGTGCACCTCGTCCGGACTCAGGTAGTCGCAGCCGACCGGCGGGAGCGTGACCGTCCCGGAGCCGTCGTCGGCCACCTGGCACGGCAGGGTCGGAGGTGCCGGCTCGCCGGCCTGCATGCGGATCGTCGCCGTCGTGCTGCCGCTCTTGCCGGCCAGCGGTCCGCCGGGCGCGCCGACGAAGTCGATGCGGTACTCGATGTCGAAGAAGCTGTCGACGTTCCAGCTCCCGCCGGGAAGCTGGGTCAGCGTCGTGTGGCCGGGGCTCGGCAAGCCGAAACCCGTCCCCGCGGTGATGCGCAGCAGGTCGAAGTCGGGATCCCCCCCGGGGAGCTGGCCGAACAGCCGGAACATGTCGGTGTCGAACGACTGGACCGGGTCGCCCGGCGCGCGCGGACCCGTATGGGTCTCGAACGACGCCGGGATCGAGATCATGCGGTTGAAGGTCGAAAGGGCTCCGGTGCCGGTGACCTCGAATTGCAACATCGACTTGGCGCACTCCTGATCGCCGCCGAGTCCGCCCCCTGGCTGCTGGCACTTGCCCGGCGGCGGCGGAGACGAGCACACGTCGCCCGGGGTTACCTGGCAGAAGAAGTCGCGGTGGATGGGGGCTAGCTGGATCGTGGTCCCCGCCGGCAGCCCGTCGATGATCAGGTGCACGTCCATCGGACTGAGGTAGGGGCAACCGGCCGGCGGCAGCTGCACCGTGCCCGAGCCGTCGTCGGGAACGACGCACGGCTGCGCGCTCAGAGGTGTGATTGCCAACCCCAGCACGACGCAGAACGCGGCGGCGGGAGCGAATCGAACCAAGGTGTGCTTCAACGACATGTCAACCTCTTCACAAGGCTTTCGCCCTGGCCTCCGACGTCCAGATTGATCGACCGCGGCAACTGCTCCCCGTATTCCCTGATACCGTCATTCATGGGTGAAGATCAACGCAAAATGTCCACGCAAACCTGGGAACCCGACGAAAACAACAAAATCTTCAAATTCCCGACGGCTGCGCGCGTGACGTGACCCTCGGCGAACTCGGTGACACCCAGAGATTCCCTCGGCGCGGTGGATCCCGATTGCTGCGGAGGATTGGCTCGCTGGCCGAGCCCCTCTCGCCGGCACCCGCCTCGCTAAGGCCTTTCATACTCCGAAGTCGTGCGGACGTCAAGCAGGGATTGCGCCCGGTGATGGTTCAATCTCCCTCGTACCAGCGGGAAACGAAGAAGAAGAGGTGCCGGGCGAGCACCCCTTCTCGGGACACGGACAAGAGAGTCGGCGTTCAGCGGCCGTCGGTCTTCGCGGGTTCGGCCGCCGGCGCTTGCGCCAGGGCGATCATCGCCGCCTTCGCCTGCTCGCAGCCGCCCTCGGCGCGGCCGGCGAGCGCGGAGAGTTCTTTGTCGGGCGAGTCCTTGGCCAGCGCGATCAGGCTCGCGGCCGACCTCTCGCAGCCGCGCTCGGCGCGGCGAGCCAGCATGGCCAGCTTCGCGGCATCGGCGGGTTGAGCGGCGCCGCCTGGAACCGACGCCTGCCCGACCGGCGCGGTCTTGGACGCGGAGCAGCCGCCCTCGGACTTCGCGCCACGCGCCAGCGCCTGCCGGTTACCCGGGTCCTTGGCCGGGGCGATCCGCTCGCCCGTCGAAGCCCCGCAACTCATCTCGGCCGCCGCCTCCGGCGCCGCGGAGCAACAGGGCGCAGCGGCCGGCCGAGCCGCGGCGCAGGCCTTCTCCTTGTCGCAGGCGAGGGCCGGCGCCCCGAGGCAGGCCGCAATCACTCCGGTCCAGACGATCCAACGCATCCCCATGGAACCCTCCCAGCCCCCGCCCCCGTGCAAGAGCGACCTCCAAGCCTAGCATGGTGGTGCAGAGAGTGCTGCTCTCCCACTCTTCGCACCACCATGGGTAGACTGGGGTCGGCTGGGGCGTGACGAATGTTGGGGAGCCGATGCCCACCGTGGGTCAAACGCTGAGGCTCGAACGCGAGAGTCGCGGTCTCAAGCGCGTGGACGTGGCCAGGGTGATCAAGGTTGCCGCGCATCACCTCGCGGCTCTCGAGCACGACGATTTCGACGCGCTGCCCGAAGAAGTCTTTGCCAAGGGCTTCGTGCGCACCTACGCCGGCCACCTCGGCCTCGACCCCGAGGTCACGGTGGCCGACTTCGTGCGTGAGCTGCGCGCTCGGCGGCCCCCGCCGCCGGAATCGACCGAGGTCGTCCGGACAATGGCGCGCATCCTGAACGCCCAGGAGGACGCGCGCACGAACGGACGCGGGCGATCCCTGGTCCTCGCCGCCGGCGCGACGCTGGTCGTCCTGGCGCTGGCCGCCGCGTGGTGGCTGAGCTCCGACCGGGCGCGGAGGCCCGAACCGGCGGCGGAGCCGCTCATCGCTCGCGCCGAGCCCCGCGCTACGGCACCCGCCACGGGCCCCGCGACGCCCGTCGAGCCGGTTGCCAGCGCGGCGCAGGAGGCCCAGAACGGGGCGGCGCCGGCGCAGCAGCTCGCGGTGCCGGAGCACGCGGTGGGGACGGGTATCGAGCAGCGCCGGATCGTGGGCGAGTCCGAGAGCTTCGCCGCCGGCACGACGGTCTGGTTCTGGACGCGCGTCGAGGGCGGCGCGGCCGGCGAGGTCGTGCGACACATCTGGCTTCACGAAGGCCGTCGGATCCACGCCGTCGACCTGGAACTGGGAGGATGGCACTGGCGAACCTACAGCCGCATGACCCTGCCCTCGACCGGAAGCTGGGTCGTCGAGGCGCGAGACCGCGAGGGCCAGCTGCTCGCGGCTCGGGAGTTCGCCTGCACGCCGGAGCCGGGCCGTTGAAGGTGGAAGAGTCCTCCCGGATTCGCGCGCTCCGGGTTGCCGTGCGACAACTCGATGCGGGCCGGCCCGGGGCGGATGGGGCAGAATGCGGCGCCGTGACCCGGCTCGCCCGCGAGGTGCTGCGCAGCACGTTCGGCTACGATTCCTTCCGACCCGGCCAGGAGAGCGTGATCCGGCAGCTCGTCGAGGGCGGGGACGCGCTGGTCCTGATGCCCACCGGGGGCGGGAAGTCGCTGTGCTACCAGATCCCGGCCCTGATGCGGCCGGGCGGCGCGGTCGTGGTGTCGCCGCTGATCGCGCTGATGCAGGATCAGGTGCACGCGCTGCGGCAGCTCGGCGTGCGCGCGGCGTTCCTCAACTCGACGCTGGCGCCGCACGAGGCCCGCGAGATCGAGCGGAGGTTCGAGGGGCGCGAGCTGGAACTGCTCTACGTCGCGCCGGAACGGCTGCTGGCCGAGCGCACGCTCGTCCTCTTCGACCGCGCCCGGCCGGGCCTGTTCGCCATCGACGAGGCGCACTGCGTATCGCAGTGGGGACACGATTTCCGGCCGGAGTACCTGCAGTTGGGCGTGTTGCACGAGCGCTATCCCGGCGTGCCCCGCATCGCGCTGACCGCGACGGCGGATGCGCCGACGCGGCGCGAGATCGTCGCGCGGCTGGCGCTCGAGGGAGCCAAGGTCCACGTCAGCGGCTTCGATCGGCCGAACATCCGCTACCGCGTGACCGAGAAGCGCAACGCGGGCGCGCAGCTCCTGCACTTCCTCGAGCGGGAGCACCGGGGCGATGCCGGCATCGTCTACTGTCTGTCGCGACGCAAGGTCGAGGTCGTCGCCGCACAGTTGCAGGGCGCGGGCTGGCCGGCATTGCCCTACCACGCGGGCTTGCTCAAGTCGGTGCGCGGGGAGCACCAGCGCAGGTTTCGCGAGGACGAGAGCGTGATCGTGGTGGCCACGATCGCCTTCGGCATGGGGATCGACAAGCCGGATGTGCGATTCGTCGCGCACCTCGACCTGCCGCGCAGTCTCGAGGCGTACTATCAGGAGACCGGCCGGGCCGGGCGCGACGGCCGGGCCGCCGACGCCTGGATGACCTACGGGCTGCAGGACGTGATCCTGCTGCGACGAATGCTGGAGGAGTCGCAATCCGACGATGCGCACAAGCGCGTCGAGCGGCAAAGGCTCGAGGCCATGCTGGGCTACTGTGAGGTGACGACCTGTCGCCGGCAGGTGCTCCTGTCCTACTTCGGCGATCGCTTGGATGGGCCGTGCGGCAACTGTGACACGTGTCTCGAGCCCGTCGAGACCTGGGACGGTACCGAGGCCGCCCGCAAGGCCCTGTCTTGCGTCTACCGCACGGGGCAACTGTTCGGGGTGAATTACCTGATCGACGTGCTCGCCGGCAAGGACGACGAGCGGATCCGGCGCTTCGGACACGACCGGCTGAAGATCTTCGGCGTCGGTCGGGAGCTGGGCGCGAGTCACTGGCGCGCGGTCTACCGGCAGCTCGTGGCCCGCGGCCTGTTGACCGTCGATGTCTCGGGTCACGGCTCGCTCAGGCTGACTCCCGAGGCCGGGCCGGTACTACGGGGCCAGCGCTCGATCGAGCTCTGTCGCGATCCCGGCCGCGGAGCCCGCGAGCGAGAAAAGCGGTGCACCGCGAGCGCGAGGCCCGACCGCACGAGCCCGCTGTGGGAAGCCCTGCGCCGGCGACGCCAGGAACTCGCCGACGAGCAGCGCGTGCCCCCCTACGTGATCTTCCACGACTCCACGCTGGCCGCGATGGTCGAGCTGCGACCGGCGACGCGCGCCGAATTCTCCCGCCTGAGCGGCGTCGGTGACGTCAAGCTGGCCCGCTACGCCGACACCTTCTTGGATATCCTGCGCTCCCACTGAGTCCCGTCGTACAATGAGCGGCGATGGTGCAGCAAGCCGTCTCCGGCGCGAGCGCCCTGGTCCAGCAGGGGTACGACTATTCGCCGCGGCAGCTCGAGGAGTTGTCGTGGGGGCTGCGCTTCACGCCGGCCGTCTGCATGGCGCTGGCGCTCGTCGGTCTGGCCACGCGCCAGCCGGCGATCCACTTCGCGCTGGCGGCGTTGGGCGTCCTGCCGTTCTGGTTCCCCGCGGCGCACCCCGTCGATCTGTTCTACAACCGGGTGCTGCGGCCGCTGTGGCGCGGCGTCGCGCTGCCCCCCAACCCACTTCCCCGGCGCATCGCCTGCTTGATGGGCGGGGCGATGAACCTCGGCATCGCGGCTGCGTTCGTGGCCGGCAAGCCGCCGGCGGCCTACGCGCTGGGCGCGGTCCTGGTCGCGTTGCAACTCATCGTGATCACGACCCATTTCTGCGTGGCCTCGTGGATGTACGAGGGTCTCTTGCGGACGCTGGGCCGCTGGGTCCCCCTGGTGTCGGTCGCGACGGCCCGGGAGTTGCTCGCCGCAGGCGGCGAGCTGATTGACGTGCGGTCTCCGGAAGAGTTCGCCCGCGGCCATCTCGCGGGGGCTCGCAACGTCCCGCTGGAGCGGGTCGCCGAGACGCTCTCGGGCCAACGCGACAGGACCCTCATCCTTTATTGCATGTCGGGGCTGCGCAGTCAGCGAGCGGTCCAGCTCCTGTCGCGAACCGGCCACGAGCGCGTCCACAACCTGGGCGCCATGACTCGCCTGGAGCATTCGCGCGAGCCAGGATGACGAGCGCTTGCGTCCGAGCGCGAGATCGGCGAGCAGTAGCTTCGTTCGCGGAACCGGTATAGAGTGAGCCCGGTTCGGAAGAAAGAGGCGGCGCCGTGGCCAAAACCCGAGAATCGTTCCTGCGTCGGCAGCGAGAGCGCAAGAGGCAGGAGAAGGCCGCGACCAAGCGCGAAAAACGTTTGAAGCGACGCGAATCGGGGGAGGCCGATGACCCGCTCGCCTCCGGTGAGGCTCCGGACCTCGAGCTGCCGGTCGATGACGAGCCGGCGCTGGTCGACCGCTCGGCCGACGATTGACAATCCCTGGCCGCTGGCTCGGCCGTGACTAGCGTGCGTGCGACTCACCGGGACCCACGTGCCTTGCTCGACCTGCAGCGTCGCCGACCCCAGATCGATCTGCAGCTTCGCGAGGTCGACGGCTCGCTCGGGCTCCAGGTGCGCGGCCGTCAGTTGCGCGAGAATCGCCGCGGGATCGTCGGCCGCGATGCTCGGCTCGACGAGCGAGCCGGCGAAGAGTAGGCACGACGTCGCGGTCGGTCGCACGGCGGTCATTCCGTCAAGGGCCGTCGCCCGAGGATACCGCGGACGGGGCCGGTTCGGGAAGCTGGGCCGGAGCGGGGCGCGGGCGGGAGGGCCGCGGATCGTCGGTGATATGATGAGCGTCATGGCCGACCGAGATGAGAGAGCGGCCGAACGAAGGAACTGGCCGATCCGCAAGTACCGTCTTGGGGAAGAGCCGTCCGAGGACCTGCGCGAATCCACCACGGCCGAAGAACGACTCCAGATGATGTGGCAGCTCGCCGTGGACGCCTGGAGCCTGACGGGCAGACCGATTCCGGACTACCGTCGCAGCGAAGCCCCAGTCCGCAAGTTGCGGCGAGGGCCCGCCTGATCGCCGCGCTCTGACGCCTCTTGACGGCGGCGGAGCGGGTCGCTGTGCTACGGCTAGGCCGGGGTGGTGGCCGCCTGCTTGGCCCGACGTTTGCGCTGCACGTCGCGCCGCGAGGCCGACAGCTCCGACTTGCGCAGGCGCAGGCTTTCCGTCGTGACCTCCAGATACTCGTCCTCGGCGATGAACTCGATAGCCTGATCCAGGGAGAGCCGGCGAGCGGGCCGCAGGGTTACCAGGATGTCCGAGGTGCTGCTGCGCATGTTGGTCAGCTTTTTCTCGCGCGTGATGTTGACGTCGAGATCCTCGGCGCGATTCCGCTCTCCCACGACCATGCCCTCGTACACTTCGGTGCCGGCCTTGATGAACAGCTCGCCGCGCTCCTCCAGGCCGAACATGGCGTAGGCCGTGGCGCGGCCGGTGCGATCGGCGACCAGGGCACCGCTGGTGCGCTGCGGGATCGCGCCGCACCACGGCGCCCAGCCGGCCATCAGCGAATTCATGATGCCCGAGCCCTTGGTGTCGGTCAGGAACTCGCCGCGGAAGCCGATCAGCCCGCGCGCCGGGATCTTGAACTCGAGCTGCACCCGTCCCGAGCTGTGGTTGACCAGGTTGGCCATGCGACCCTTGCGAATGTTGAGCTTCTCCGTCACCACGCCGACGAACTGCTCCGGGACGTCGAGGAACAGGTGCTCGAACGGCTCGTGCAGCGCGCCGGCGATCTGCCGCGTCAGCACTTGCGGGCGCGACACCAACAGCTCGAACCCCTCGCGACGCATGGTCTCGATCAGAATCCCGAGTTGCAGCTCGCCCCGTCCGCACACCTCGAAGGCATCGGCGCGGTCGGTGGGCCGCACGTCGATGGCGACGTTGCCCAAGCGCTCGGTCTCCAGCCGGTCGCGGATCTGTCGCGAGGTGAGCAGCCGGCCCTCCCGGCCGGCGAAGGGGCCCGTGTTGACGAGGAAGATCATCGACACCGTCGGCTCGTCCACGTGGATACGGTCGAGCGGCAGCGGTGACTCGAGATCGGAGATCGTGTCGCCGATGCGCAGATCCTCGATGCCCGCCACCGCGCAGATGTCGCCAGCCGTCGCCGAGTCGACCTTCGAGCGCTTCAGCTCCGAGAAGGTGTAGAGCGCCGTGAACTTCACCGGCGCCACCGATCCGTCCTCGCGGCACAGCCCGTAGGTCCGATTCATCGCCAGCGTCCCGTCCCACAGCCGTCCCAGCGCCAGGCGGCCCACGTACGGATCGTAGTCCAGGTTGGTGACCAGGAAGCGCGGCGTCGCCTCCGGAACGCCACCGGCCGCCGGCACCGTGCGCACGATGGTCTCGAACAGCGGCAGCAGGCTGGACGAATCGTCGCCCAGCTCGCGGTGCGCCACGCCCGCGCGGGCGTTGGTGAACAGGATCGGAAACTCGAGTTGTGTCTCGTCCGCGTCGAGGTCGATGAACAGGTCGTAGACCTCGTTCACGACCTCGGGGACGCGCGCGTCCTTGCGATCGATCTTGTTCACGACGAGGATGATCGGCAGCCTGCGGGCCAGCGCCTTGCGCAGGACGAAGCGGGTCTGCGGCAAGGGTCCCTCGCTGGCGTCCACCAGCAGCAGGGCCCCGTCGACCATGTGCAGGCTGCGCTCGACCTCCCCGCCGAAGTCGGCGTGCCCCGGCGTGTCGACGATGTTGATCTTGACCCCGGCGAAGTGCACCGCGGTGTTCTTGGCCAGGATCGTGATGCCGCGCTCGCGCTCGAGGTCCATGCTGTCGAGCACGCGCTCGTCCACCGCCTGGTTGTCGCGGAACGCTCCGCTCTGGCGCAGCATGCCGTCCACGAGCGTCGTCTTGCCGTGGTCGACGTGGGCGATGATCGCCACGTTGCGGATCGGACTGCCGGTCATCGGGGACCTCGGGGCGGGCCGCGGGCGCGCCGTCCGCAGGTGATAGCAGATTCCCCGGTTCTTGACCATGGGGGTTTGACAGCCGGTCGCGCCCGGGCAAGACTGTGGGGCGCGGTTCGCTACCACTCCAAACGGTCTTTCGAGCAAGAGGGGTTCGCATGGACAAGACGTTGCGTCCGAAGTTCGAGCTCGTTCCCGCGGCGATCGTGAGTGCCGGCCTCGTGCTGCTGGCGATCCTACCGCTGCTGGCCGCCGACGAAGTCGAGGCCCGCAAGGCGCGGATTCTGGCCAATCTGGTGCTGCAGTACCCGCAGCTCGAGCAGGCCAAGGCGAGCATCGGCGACATCACGCCGACCGAGTTCGCGGGCCTCGACTCCGGGAACCTGGTCCTGCCCGGGCGGGGAGACCAGAAGTTCCTGGTGACGAGAGACGACAAGAAGCTGTGGATGGTCAGCGGCGAGCCGCTCGACGTGAGCCTGTCCCAGGAGGCGATCCAGGCGCGTCTCGCGGAACAGGCGGCGGCCAAGGCCGCCGAGGCCGCGGAGCGCATCCAGCAGCTCGACGCCGCCATCGCGGGCCTGCCCACCCGCGGCAGCCGGCAAGCGCCGGTGACGATCGTGGAGTTCTCAGACTTCCAGTGTCCCTACTGCGCGCGCGGGGCCGACACGATGGAGCAGCTGCTCGCGAAGTATCCGCAGGACGTGAAGCTCGTCTTCAAGCACTTCCCGCTCGGCTTCCACCCGTGGGCCAAGCCGGCCGCCATCGCCTCCCATTGCGCGGCGAGCCAGAGCGCCGACGCCTTCTGGGCCCTCCACGACAAGTACTTCGAGAGCCAGCGCGAGTTGACGGTCGAGAACGTCATGGCCAAGAGCAAGGAATACCTGGGCGATGCCGGCATCGACCTGGCCAAGTGGTCGAGCTGCGCCGAGAACGTCGAGTCCGCCGAGTACAAGGGGGCCGCGGCCGCGGTCGACGCCGACATGGCCCTGGGCACGAAGCTGGGGGTCACCGGCACCCCGGCGTTCTTCGTGAACGGCCAGTTCCTGAACGGCGCGCAGCCGCTCACGAGCTTCGAGCCCTTGATCCAGCAGGCCAAGCCGGGCTCTTGAGCGGGGCCGGAGCGCCATGGGCCGCGCAGCGCCGTGAGCACCCTCTCTCTCCCGGAGAACCGAGTCTCAACGGCCCGGCGTCCAGGGGACGCCGGCGCCGTCGAGCTTCCGCTCCAGGGCCGGCAGGTCGACCTGGACCACGCGGTCCAGCTCCCGCCGCAGCTGGGCCAGCTGCTCCCGGGCGATGTCGAGGCTGCGGCGGTGCGTCGGGGTCGGCCCGTAAATCGAGAAGTTGTTGCCCATCGCGGCCACGTCCACGCGCTGACTGATCGCAACCGGCCCCGGGTCTCCCATCGCCGCGCGATCCGCGTCGCCCACGAGACGCAGCTGCAGGTCGCGCAGTGTTCGCTGCAGTCCCCGCGCGGCATCGTCCAGCTCGGCGCCGCTCACCGTCGAGCGATCGAGGACGCTCTTGATGGCGTCCAGGCGCTTCAGCGTGTCGTCGATGGACGAACGGGCGCCGCCCACGCTGCGCTGCGCGGCTTCCAGCTCGCGCAGGAACGCCGCGAGTTCGAGGGGCGAGGCTCCCGCCAGCGTAGCCGCGCGCAGCGGAACCACTTCGAATGCCTGCGACCGGCCGAGATCGGTGACCTGGCCATCCACGCGCCGGGCCAGGCTGACCGTGTAGGTTCCCGGCGGGGCCAGGAGGCCGCTCGCGTCCAGGAGCGAATCGTCCTCCCCGCTGCTCGGAGTCCAGGGCCGAGGCGACGGGTAGCGTAGGTCCCAGGCCACGCGATTGAAACCGCTGTCGACCGGGCCGGTGAGCCGGCGCACGACCTGACCCGAGCCGTCGCGCACGGTCAGCAGGATCGCCGGATCCTCCTCTTCCCGCTCGCGCCGCAGCTCGTCCCAGCCGGGGTAGGGCGTGTCCCCCCGCGTCTCCTCGATCTTCTTCTCGCGTTCGCGCCGCCGCTCCTTGCGGGTTCGGATCTCGTCGCGCAGGTAGTAGGTGAACACCGCGCCGAACGGCGGGTTGGGCGCGACGAAGAACGCCGAGCCCTGGCTGGCCTGTTCCTTGCCTCCCAGCGGCCTACGCTCGATGTACCACCAGGCCTTGCGCACGGGAAACAGCTCGACCTCCTGCGCGAGCAGTTCTTCCGAGACTTGACGCAGCGGCGAGTAGTCGTCGAGCAGGTAGAAGCCCCGGCCGAAGGTCGCTCCGACCAGGTCGTTCTCGCGCCGCTGGATCGCCAGGTCGCGGAAGGGGATCTGGGGCACGCCGCCGCCCAGCTCGATCCAGCGTCCTCCGCCACTGACCGAGAAGAACAAGCCGAACTCGGTCCCCACGAACAACAGTCGAGGCAGCTCGTGGTCCTGCACGATGCGCCACGCGATGTGCCGGTCCGGGAGATCGCCGGCGATGCTGGTCCAGGACCGACCGCGGTCCGTGCTCTTCAGTACGTAGGGCTTGAAGTCCCCGACCTTGTGCCGGTCGACCACGACGTAGGCCGTGCCGGCGTCGTGCAGGTCGGCCTTGATGTCGTTGACGAAGAACTCCTGCGGCACGCCCGGCAGCTCGTCGATCTTGCGCCAGCTCCGACCCCCGTCCTCCGTGACCTGGATCAGGCCGTCGTCGGTGCCGGCGTAGATCAGATTCGCGTCGGCAGGGGACTGCGCGAGCGACGTGATGGTCCCGTACTTGGACATCGCCCACACGTCCCACGGCGCGTCCCAGCTCTGGACCCGCTCCAGCAACGGCAGCCGCAGCCGGTCGAGCGCTCGCGTCAGATCGCCGCTGATCGGGCGCCAGCTGTCCCCGCGATCGTCCGAGCGCCAGACCCGCTGGCTCGCGAAATAGAGCGTCCGCGGGTCGTGCGGGCTGATCAGGATCGGCGAGTCCCAGTTGAAACGATCCCACGGCTCGTCCGCGGCCGGCTGAGGTTGTATGAAGACGATCTCGCCCGTCCGGCGATCGTGGCGCACCAGATTCCCTTGTTGCCACTGGGAATAAATGATGTCGGAATTCGTCGGATCCACGGCCGGCTGGTGGCCGTCGCCGAAGACCGTGATGAACCAATCGCTGTTGCGGATGCCGTTCACGTTGTCGGTGCGCGAAGGGCCGCCCTGCGTGGCGTTGTCCTGCGTGCCGCCATAGATGTTGTAGAACGGCTCGTCGTTGTCGACCGCGACCTTGTAGAACTGGGTCACCGGCAGGTTCGAGACGAACTTCCAGCTTTGGCCGAGGTCCCACGATTCGTACAGGCCTCCGTCGCAGCCGGCCAGAAGATAGTTCGGGTCGTCCGGGTTGAAGGCCAGCGCGTGATTGTCGACGTGCTTGTGCTTGCCCTCGATGTTCGTGAACGTCTTGCCGCCGTCCTCCGAGACGTGCAGGCGCACGTCCATGAAATAGAGGCGGTCGAAGCGGTGCGGGCTGGCGAAGATCTCCTGGTAGTAATGGGGGCCCGTGCCGCCCGCCACGCGGTCGCTCCGCTTCTCCCAGCTCCCACCGCCGTTCGCCGAGCGCCAGACGCCGCCCTTGCGATGGGCCAGCTCGATCGCGGCGTAGAGCACGTCGGGGTTCTGCGGCGAGAGCGCCAGGCCGATCTTGCCCATGTCCTCCTCGGGCAAGCCCTGCTCCAGCTCGCGCCAGCTCTTGCCGCCGTCGGTGGACTTGTGGATGCCCGAACCCGGGCCGCCGTTGACCAGCGCGGCGACGGTGCGGTGGCGCTCGTGAGTCGCGGCGTAGAGCACGTCGGGATTCCGCGGATCCAGCAGCACGTCGTTGACGCCCGTGTAGTCGCCCGCGCCCAGGATCTTGTCCCAGCTCTTGCCCCCGTCCGTGGTCTTGAACAGGCCCCGGTCGCCTCCCGGAGACCAGAGCGGCCCCTGGGCCGCGACGAAGACCACGTTCGAATCGCGCGGATCGATGGCGATGCGGCCGATGTGCTGGGACTCCTTCAGGCCGACGTTCTCCCAGCTCTTCCCGCCGTCGAGGCTCCGATACACGCCATCGCCGTAGCCGACGTGCCGCCCGCCGACGTTCTCCCCCGTGCCGACCCAGACGATCTCGGGGTGGCCGGGGTCGAGCGCGATGCAGCCGATCGAGTAGGAGCCCTCGTCGTCGAAGATCGCTTCCCAGCTCGTGCCGGCGTTGTGAGTCGACCAGACGCTGCCGCTGCCCACGGCGACGTACCAGGTGCTGGGGTCTTGCGGGTGCACGGCGATGTCGGCGACCCGCCCGGACATCAAGGCCGGTCCGATCCCGCGCAGGGCCAGTCCGGAGAAGGTCTCGGCCTCGAGCCCCGGGCGCTCCTGCTGTTTCTTCTTCTCCCCCTTCCTGGCCGCCGGCGCCGGCAGCGCCAGGCCCAGCAGCAGTATCAAGGCGATCCCCAGCGCTCGCTTCATGGCACCCTCCCCGCGAAGGCCAGAGTGTGCCATCCCCGGGGCGACACGCGCTACCGTTCAGGGTTCGCCGTGCTTAAACGACCTTCGACGTTGCCGTCCAGTAGAGCCTTCCATGAACTTCTACCGCCGCCTTCTCACGCCCGTCGTCCCGGCCTGCGAGCTCCCTTCTTTCCAGCGACCGTGTGCCCCGTGGTCTTCCTGACCTCGACCGCCTCTGGCGAGTTCTCGTCCAGGAAACGCACATGAAACTGTGCGGCGTGGAGTTCGAAGTCGGCCCGAGCCACATCCTTGACGGCCTGGTACGCCTTCCACAGGTGGTAGCGGGCGTGGAACTGGCATTCGTCATCCTGGGCCATGGTCGCCCGGCCGAGGGCGTCGTTCAGCGCCGTGATCCCGGCCGCCCTCTCATCCAGCTCGAGTAGCAGCCTGCCTTCATCGATCCTGCGCATGACGACGAGCCGCTGATGACCTTCCCGTTGGGCGTGGGCCTGCGCCTCGCGTGCCGTGCGCAGGGCGTCGTCGAACGCACCACGTTCCATTTCGAGCCGCACCAAGACCCCCAGTGCACGACCCTCGCCGTAAGTGTCCTTCGCGGAGCGATATGCCGCGAGAGCACGACACAGCTCCTTCTCGGCTTCCGTGAACAGGTGCAGAGTGACGAGCGTCGAGGCCCGGTTGTGGCACACCCACGCCAGCGCCTGATGGTCGCCCGGGGCGACGAGCGTTTCGGCTCGGCCGAGCAGGGCCAGGGCGACCTCGCCCGAGCCGAGCTGGTGCCAGCAGGCAGCCGCCTGGGTCAGCGTCGGAACGAGCAGGGTCGGCTCCGGCGGCTCGAGCAGCAGATCGTCGACGATGTTCCGGGAGAGGCGGTATCGCCCCAGCGAGCCGGCGGCGATCGCGAAGGCGAGGAGAGCCTTCTGGCGCGACAACCTGGCCGCGGGCTCCCGCGTCGTCTGCGTCTTGAGGGCCAGAAGGTAGGCCAGTCCCTTCCGGAGGTCGCCGGCCTTCCACTGCTCGATGGCCTCTTCGTAGCCGACGGTTGGTTCTGGTGGCAGTGCGCCCGCGAACTGTTCGAGATCCGCGAGTTCGCTTGCGACCTCGACCGGAATGTCGTAGATGCGGAGCAGGGCATTGAGCCTGCGGAACCCTGGGTCGACGATCCCTCGTTCGACCTTGGCGATGATCGTGAAAGAGATTGGATCACCCAGCGCCGCGGCTCGGGCCTCGATGTCGCGCAAGGACAGCCCCAGGTCCTCCCGGCGGGTGCGCAGGAGCCTCGCCACAGCCGCGGACGGCGGGACCGCATGACCCATGCCCGAAGGAGGTAGCACAACTCGTCTTCAGCTCGCAACAGTTCTCCCTGGTCTCGCTCTGAATTCGGGCAGTTTTCGCACACGGGTGAGGCAGGTCGGGCTCATCGTGGGCCCCAAGCTGGGGCTGGCTGTTGCCGATGGGGCCTTGACTACAGGGACACAAGTGGTGTAGCCAACGCCTTACAGGCCAGGCATTGGGAGTGATCCGTGATGCCGAGGAACTTGGATTGCCGGCAGCGCGCTTACCGGGTCCGCTCGAGCGGCCCCTTGCCGCAAGCGCCGCAAGTTCTCGCGGGCCCGCGCGTTGCCGCGGTCCAGCTCGAGTGCTTTCGCGAAACTCCGCGTCGCCTGCTTCAAGCGCCCCAGCTTCCACAGCGCAGCCCCGCGATTGACGTAGGCGTCGGCGTCCTTCCAACCCAACCGGGTCGCCCGCCGCAGGTGCTCGAGCGCCGTCTCGGCGCGATCCTGATCGAGCAGGAACGTGCCGAAGTTGTAGTGCAACCTCGGCGCGCGCGGAGCGAGCGAGAGCGCCTTGCGGAAGGTCGCCTCGGCCGTTGCGGCGTTCCCCGCTTCGGCGAAGCGCGCCGCGAGGTTGTCGAGGTAATACGGGATGTAGCCGCGACCCCCAGCGCGCACGGGTCCGCCGGGCGGCAGCGGGCCGTACCGAGCAAGCTCCTCCGCCTTCTGGACGGGCCGCCCGCGCTCCAGCACCTCGAAGAGCGCGCCAGGCGACCCGGCCAGGCCGAGCAGCACGTGCTCGCGCAGGACGACGGCTTCGAAGGGCGCGTCGAGGTGATCGGTCAACGCGAGTGCGGCCGCGATCAACGCGGCGCACGTGCCGTGATCGTCCACGAGCGCGGCCGCGAGGGAGTTGTCTTCGGGCGCGGAGGCCCGCTTCGCCGACCGCATGCCGTCCTCGCCGAACAGCACGGCGAGGTAACAGTCCGCGGTCCGATCCGGATCCTCGTATTCCGCGCGGCAGGTAGCCAGACGCGCCGTGAGTTCGCCGGCCCGGGCGCGGGCCCGTTCGATGTTCGTGATTCCGAGGAGTTCCAGGTCCAGTTGAAGGAGCGTCTCGAGCAGGGGGGGTGAGCCATGGCGGTCGTCCAACGAGTCCGGAGTTCCGCACACCGCGCTTCTGACCCAGAGCGCCGCGAGGCACAGGCCGATCACGAGTCGGCGCATCGACCCGCCACGACCGCGAGGGCGATCGTAGCGACGGCCGCACGGGCCGCCGGCGTCCTGCTGCTCGGGCTCTTCGTCGTGCCCGCCCCGGCCGAGATCGAGAACGACAATATCGGCTTCTCGTCCAACCATGTGTTCGACGGGGCGATCAACGGCGAGAACGTCGACATCTTGAACGGGAACGTGAATCTCAGGATTCCGATCGGCCCCCGTTACAAGCTGAACGACTGGTTCGGGTACCAGGTGCAACTCTACTACAACTCGAAGATCTGGAGAAACGTTTGCGATGGCACGACGACCCCCGAGTGCCCCGGGCACCTGGCGAGCTCATCTCGGTATGGTGCCGGTTTCTCGCTGCACTTCGGCAGGATCTACCGGAACGTGGAGGATCTACCGTTCATCTTCCGTTATCAAACCTCGGACGGAAGCGAGCACTTGTTCTGCAATGATAACGCGACGGGCCTCGACGATTGTAACTTCGTCGGGAAGCGCACGATCGACGCGAGCGCCATGAAGATCGACCGCTCGGGATCCGGCTGGGTGGCATACCCCGGCGACGGCACGCGGTTGGTCTTCGCGCATCAGGTCAACGGTGGAATCTACGATCCGAAGACCGATCACCCCGAAGGCGGCTGGTACGTGACGTCGATCGAGACTCTCGACGTCTCTCAGCAGTGGGTCCATGTCGCGTACACATGGAACACTGACCAGATCCTGACCATCACGGACAAGGCCGGCCGCGTGATCTCGTTTCCGTCCGACGGCGTGATCCGTCTGCCCAGCTTTGCCGACAGCGACGTGGGGGTCTCCAGCGAGACCGCGGACTACACCCTGCTCTACGGCTACGCATCCGTCGACGACCCTGCCGAGGGGGAGGCCTTCCAGAGCGTCAAGCTCCTGCAGGAGCTCCGTGCGCCGGAGCTGGACGCGGCGGCCGGAGAGAAGTACACGTTCGAGTACAATTTCGCGGGCTATTTGAGAAGTTGGACGCTGCCCACCGGTGCAGCCGTCGACTACCACTACAACCACTACCGATCGAGTGACAAGCACCCCCTGCATTCGGAGGTCAGTGCCAAGGTGTTGCGAACCGGGGGCGAGGAGCACCGATGGACCTATGCGCGCTTCGGCGACGCCAACTTGTCGTGGGAGGAGTTTCTCGCGATGGAAGCGGGCAAGTTCTATAGCGGGAGCAACCCGCGCACCGTTCAGGTGGTGGACCCGTTCGGCAACTTGACTGTCTATTCTTTCGGCTGGACGCCGTACACGGACTCCGGTGAGAACTGCGACGCATTCGGCTGCCCCAACTACTGGACCGACGGGTTGCTGTACTCCGTGAAGACGTACGCCGGAGCCGAGGCGCTCTCGTCGCGGCTCGTGCGGAAGGAGACGAGGGAGTACACGTACGACGATCGGTACCTGCAGTTCAAAGAGAATCCACCGTATGCGGCCTACTCGTCCTTCAACCAAATGGGGGTCCACGTCCGTCCGAGCGCCACGACCGTCGTGACGCACGGCGGCGGGGAGTTCCCGACATCGACGCGGAGCATCGTGTACCAGGATTGGACGAATACCGATTCCAACGGCGAGCCCATCGTGGGTGCCGCTCCGAGGGCCCGCGAGGTCCTCGAATACGACGGCCAGCAACTGTATCGGAGAACCTTCACGGACTGGGAAACGGATTGGGCGTCGACGGGCTTCGTTCACGATGCGCACCGTTACGTCGAGGTGACGGACTCGACGGGCGTGGTCGTCTCCCGAACGGACCGGAAGTTCCTGAACAACCGCGTACTGTGCGAAGTGGAGCGCAACACGGGGTCGCCGGGGGAGGAGATCTCGGATTGCGGTGAAGTCGTCCCTGCCGTGGGCGACGTGCTGACGTTGAACGAGTACGACGTCGCGACCGGCAGCCTCATTTCGAGAAGCGTGAGCGAGGGCGATGACGGTCTTGTGGCCAGCGCGGCCGTGTACGCGTTCAAGATGGGAACCCTGGAGACGAAGGAGCAGGGCGACATCGGCTGGTATGCGGCCGACCGCGACGTGGACTTCAACACCGGCCTCGTGAGATCGAGCCGCGATCCGTCTCTCCACGCCACGGACTATTCCTGGGACAAGCTGAACCGGCTGACGCAGATCGTGCCCGCATTGCCTGAGACACCGGTGACGATCGACTATGTGTCGATCCACGAGACGCGCGTGAGGCAGGAGGGTCCGGCCGGCGACTATGCGGAGTCGACCTTCCTGTACGACGATTTGGGTCGCTTGCGCGAGGAGCGCCGTCGGAATCTGGATGCCGCGCATCCGTTCGACTTCCGGCGCTTCGAGTACGACGTCGCGGGACGTGTGGTCCGACAGTCGGAGTGGGCACGGCAGGGCACGGCGGACGCGGCGCTGTTCTGGACGACGCACGAATACCGCAGCTCGATTCCGAATCCGGACGTGCCCGGCGAGTACTTCGTCGACCCGCTGGGCAGAGTGTCCAAGGTCACGCGCCCGGACGACGGGTGGACGGCGACGCAGTATGAGGGTCTGGCGACCCGGGTGACGGTGCACGGGATTCAGGGGGTTTCGGACGTCGAACTGGACGCGACGACGGTGTACGTGAACGACGCGTTCGGTCGACTGGTGCAGGTCCACACGCTCGTGGACGAGGAGGAACCCGCGGCGCACATCGGGGCCGACGCGACGTACCTGTACGACGAGCTCGATCGCCTGGTGGAGGTGCAGCTGGTCGACCCGGATTCGCCGCCGGGCGAGGAGGCGCAGATTCGGCGCTTCACCTACGACCAGCTGGGGCGGCTGCGCGCGGCGACGAATCCCGAGAGCGGGACGGTCGAGTACCTGTCCTACGACGCCGCGGGGCGTCTGCTGGAGTGGGTCGAGGCCCGCGGCAATCGGTTCCGGAACACGTACGACGCGGCGGGCCGCGTGACGCTCAGGCATTTGATGCTGGGCGAGGCCATGCAGCCGATGGTCACGAACTTCTACGACGCGCCTGGCGCCGCGGGGAAGCTCAGCGCGCAGAGCAGCTACCGCGCGACGGGTGGCGCGCACGTCGCGACCACGACCTACAACTATACCGAGGACGATTGTCCCGACACCACGCTCACGCAGGGGCTGAACGGCCGCCTGGCGTACACCGAGACCACAATCGAGCCGTGGGCGGAGTCGCTGAAGACGGAATACTGCTACGACGTGATGGGTCTGGAGAGTCTCGTCGCCTACCCGCCGTTGGTCGACGCGCAGACGGTGGTCAGGTCGACCCACACGAACGGGATCTTGTGGGCGGTCGACGATTGGGGCCGCAACTATCCGTACATCCAAGACGTCGAGTACGGGCCCCATGGCAGCCCGATCAGGATCACTCGCGGGAACAACAACGTCGTGACGGATTTCATCGATCGGGACAGTCAGGGCCGGCCGACGGAGTTCCGGGTGAAGGTCCCGGACCCCCCGTCGTCCTCGGGGGCGGGCCGGCCGCCGCTCGAGCTGGTTTGGGGGTGCGGTCAGAACAACGCCGGAATCATCGAGCTCGACACGTGCATCGAGCTGCCCGATCCGGACGTCGTCGTGTGGGAATCGCGACCGTACCATTACGACCTGGCCGGGAACATCAAGCAGATCGGACCGGACATCTTCTGGTACGACGAGCTGAACCGCCTGGTGCATGCCACGACGACGAGTACGAGCGACCCCGACATCTATGCCAGCGAGTGGTTCTCGTATGACGTCTTCGGCAACATGCTCTATCGGACCGACGTGTCACCCGAAGGCAAGGCCCAGAGCTTCATCGTGAATCGCAGCACGAACCGGCTCGTGGGGCAGGTCCTGAACGGTCTTTCGTACACCGGCTACACCTACGACGCCAGCGGAAACATGACCATCGCCGGCAATCGAGCCTACGTCGTGGATGCGGCCAATCGCCTGTCGGAGGTCTGGAGCGGCGACCCGGCCGGGCCGGTGGCACGCTACGACTATGACGCGGGAGGCTACCGGGTGCACGGCATTTCGGACGACACGGAGTCGTTCTACGTGCGGGACGGTGCGGGTCGCCTGTTGAGCGAATACCGGCGCGCCGAGGGCGCCACCGACGCTCCAGGATGGAACAAGGATTACATCTATGGTCTGGGGCAGACCTTGACGATGTTGAAGAACACGATACCCGAGGCCCCAGGCCGCCCGTGGGCGACGGGAGTCGGGGCGGCGGGCCTCACGCTGAACTGGAACGGTGTCGACGAGAACGACGTGCCGCGCTACAGGGTCTATCGCAGCGTGAACGGTGTGCCGGACGCAGTCCCCGCGTACTTCGGGCCCAACTTGTCCGTCTGGAATTCGTTTGCTGGCCTCCGACTGAAGAACACGGACTTTGTCACCTACACGGTCCGTGCGGTCGATTCTGCTGCAAACGAGAGCACGGATTCGCCGGTCCTCGTAGTGCGGCCGCTCTCGTCCGAGCCGCCGGCCGTGCCGTCGGGGCTCGTGGGGATCGAGCTCGATCGCGCCGTGAGCTTGACCTGGGGCCCGGTGAGCGACGACGACTTGTGGGGCTATTACGTCGAGGCCGTGGGTCCCTGGAACGGCAGTGCTCCCGATCCGACGGACTGGGAGGCGGTGAACGACATGCCGCTGCCGCAGGCAGCGTTCCTCGACTTCAACCTCGTCAACGGCCAATACTACAAGTACCGGGTGAGGGCCGTGGATACGGCAGGCCACAGTTCGGCACCGTCCACGGAGGAGATCCTGCTGATGCCCCATGACCCCGTCCCTCCCGCGCGGCCGAGCGCGGTGCAGGCCCGACCGGGGCTCGCCCCGGGGACGTTGGTGGTCAAGTGGGCCCCGGTGCTCGACCCCGATCTTGCGGGCTACGTGATAGAAAGAGGTGGCGTGTTGTTGGATGTCCCGGGGGCCACCGCGCCCGTCGCGGTCAGCCCGGGCGGGAGCGGCGCGATCGCGGGTGGCGGCCATGGCGACCCCGCGAACGCCTATGACGGCGACGCCGGCACGACCGCGGCCGCCCAGGTCGAGCCGAGTGGCGGCGCGAAGACGACGGAGTGGACGCTGTCGGGCACGGAGCAGGACGTGACGGGGTACTGGCGGGTGACCCACCGGCTCGAGGGGTTGCCGAACGAATCCTGGCAGGGGCTGTACTGGTCGGACGACAACGGCGCGACACTGACGCAGTTCGCGCAAAGCCAGCTGGGTCCTCTCGTGGTATCAAGGTCGCCACTGATCAAGGGCGACCGGGACAACTCGCGCGGCAAGCGCTTGACGCTACGGGCGACGGCGCTTCCCACGAGCACGTACTGGGCCAGCGTCGATCCGACGGGAGACGCGGACGGCGGGGAGGCCCGGCAGTGGCAGAACCGCGCGGACGCGCGGGATGACGACCCGGAGACGAAATCGACCGCGCAGCCGATTCACGGGCCGATCAACCACGACGACGCCGCGTCGACCTGGAGCTGGGCCTCGGCGAGCGGCACGAGAACGGGCTACATTCACGTCGAAGACGCGATGATCACGCATAGGGATCTCCAGGAGGGCAAACATGCGACGATCGAGTTCTACTACTCGACGAACGCCGGCCAAGGCTGGACGTTGTTCGCCACGTACTCCTCCGAACCAGGAGACCCGCTCAGGGACTTCGACACGCCGCCAGGGGCGCTCGTCGCGATCGACATATCGAAGCTGCGGGTCCGCGCCGTGGCGGCGGGTGACGCGCAAGGCGTGCTGCCGCACACGTTCGACGCGGAGATCGCGGACTTCTCCTTCCGGGACGCTTCGGATCCGAAGGGCATCGTCGCCGAGATCGAGTGGGTCGAGAACCAGCCCACGGGCGGCCTCGCCACGACGTATCTCGACTGGGACCTCGACGGCGACCTGGCCCACACGTACACGGTACGGGCGCTGGACACGTCCGGGAACACCTCGCCGCCCTCGGACCCGGCGACGGCCGTGCCTCGCGACGCGGACATTGAGGCCCCACAGCTGCAGTCCGTGCGATTCGAGGTCGACTACAGCGGGACCGAAGGCGGACCTTCTACGGGGTCTTGCGACACGATCTCCGAAAACGACGATCTGCTCGGCGTGGCGCTGGAGTGGCTTCCCGTCGACGCCCAGAACATCTACCGGATCTACCGCGCGGAAGGAGCGGGGGATGACTACGCCCTGCTTGCAGAGCTCAGCGAGGCTTCAGTGTGTCAGGGGAGCCCTCTTTCGTGCACCTACTTCGATTCCAATCTCGGCGGCGACACGTACACCTACTTCGTCGTGGCCGTGGGATCAGGCCCCAGTGGCCATGAAGGGGCCGCCCAGCAACCGTGGACGGCCGTTGACGCCTTCGACACCTCGGTGAGAAACGTCATCGCCATCGATGGTCGGCTGTTGTTCGACACCGACAACGAGAGAGCAAGGGCGGTGCAAGTCCAGTGGTCTCCTCTTCTGGAATCGACGCTCCAGGGGTACCACGTGTATCGTCGATGCGATTGGGAGTGCTGGTTCTTCGGCAAGGCTCTGAGGGACCTGAGCTGCGTGCACTCCTGGGTGAGGTTGACCGAGGTGCCCGCCGTCGATTCCGTGTTCATCGATTGGCAGACGGGCGATCTCCGAGGATGCTACAACTACGCGGTGAGACCCGTCGCTGCGGACGGGACGGAAGGGCCGATTCAGAAGATCGTCTACGCCGACCTCAACAACCAGGGCCTCGATGGGGAGGGTATGCCCCAGATGCACTGCGAGGAGCCTGTTCTCCTCCACGACATCTTCAGCAAGCTGCAGATCGTCGGCACCGACGCCGACCGCATCAATGCATTGAGCCGCGGCTCGGAGTCGCCCGTGGGCCTGCCTGCAGCTCCCGTTCTCGTGGACAGGAACGCGCCCGCCTGCTGGTGTTATGTCCCTCCGATCGGGTGGAACGCGGGAGAGATCTGCGACAATCCACCCGCTTGTCTGGCACCCTCGTGTCCTTGCCCGGGATCGTACTGCTGCCCGCTGCCCGACCAGGCGAATGCGCGCGCGGAAGCCTGGGACGACCCTCCGTCGAACACTCTCGAAGGCCTGTACGCCTACGTCGATTGGCTGCCGAACCAAGAGAGCGACATCGCGGGGTACTATGTGGAGATGGCGGGGTCGACCGCAGGACCGTGGAGGCGCGTGACCCCTCAGCCGCTCGCCTGGTGGGAAACCCATTATGACGCTCGACTCTGGGCCAAGGACTACTTCGACGAGATCCCTGGTTCCGACTGGGTCGGCCCGAACTGCGCCGTGTTTCGAGTCCTCGCGGTGGACGAGAACGGCAACGAATCGGGACCGAGCGAGGCATTCCAGGTGGCGCCGGTGCCCGAGGTCTATCAGTCCCTCGGATCGGCCATGGTGCCGGAGGTCGACTGCTCGGCCTCGACGCCCGTTCTGCCCGCCCCCCAGAATCTGGTCGCCGAGAGCGTGGACATTGGTTACGGGACGCGGCTTACCTGGAGCCGGGTCGCCGGTGCGGCCGAGTACCGAGTCTATCGCTTGGTGCTCTGGTACTACGACCACCAGTTCTACCTGACGGGGATCGTCCCGCAGTGCGGCACCGCCACCTGCGAGTTCGTTGAGGAGGGTGACTGGGCATGCCCGTTCAAGGGCGGCCCCAATAGTTCCCAGTGCGAGCTCGGGTTCCTCGACGCGTTCTATGTCACGGCCGTCGAAGCCACCGATCCCGAGAATCCCGACGTCATGCCTCGCGAGTCCCATCGGTCGAACATCGTGCGTTGGCACCCCAACAAGGGCTACGTGCGGAACGAAGAGCAAGAGCCGGAAGCGTGGGACGCCTTGGCACTCCTCGATACGCAGCAGGAAGGACCCCTGGCGTGGTGCGAGGAGCCGCCCGGCGAGCCAGGGCTCGCGGTCGCAGTCGCAGAAGGTGAACCGTCTCGGAACCAGGAGCGCTCCGGCCCGGCTGTCGCTCCGCTGCTGAGACTGGGCCAGACCGGTCCGGCCTTCGAGATCCTGGACCTGCACGTCGACCACCTCGGCTCGACGCGGGTGGTCACGAACGACGCGGGGGCCATCGTCACCCGCCACGACTTCATGCCCTTTGGGGAGGAGCTCGCCCCGGTCTTCGACTACAATACGAAGATGTTCACGGGCCACGAGCGGGACGAGGAGACGGGGCTGGATTACATGTTAGCGAGATACTACTCGGATTCGTTAGGGCGATTCCTGAACGTCGATCCAGGGCGAGCGGGCACGCGGATCCCTCAAACCTGGAACCGATACACGTACGCTCTGAACGGCCCTGTCATGCATCTGGACAGCGCTGGGCGTGAGGCTTATCCGTTCTACGAGAAGGACCCTGCGCTGGGAGGCATCGTTCCTCACTCTGGGATGGTGGTGAGGGATCCGAGCAGCGGGGACTACTTGGCGTACGATTTCTCTCCAACCGGTGGAGCAACAGCGCTCCCGACATCCGGCTTCGTAAGGAGCAGATCCGGTGGTACGGCAGAAGAAGCCATAGGCCAGGAGTTCACACTTGGAGAGATGATCGCGACGAGCCCGGCGGAGGATCAGGCTCTAATAGATTGGTGGGAGTCGCTTGCGAACGATCCCGGCACGTACTCATGGGTCGGAAGGAACTGCATTACCGTTTGTGTGGATGCAATGGAGGCAGTACTGCCAGGCTACTGGATGCTCCTGGAAGGTTTCTACTCCGGCTGGAGCTGGCCAGGTATCAACGCGTCGATTCGTCACTCGAACCAGAAGCGACGTGACGATGCGCTCGCGGATTGGATAAAGGAGCACGGCTTCGACAAGTTGATCGAGTGGGACCTGTACTATCACGAGCTACGCGTCCCACAGTGGTGGCAGAAACCAACCGGCCCACCGCCACCGAATCGGCAGTAGCCCGTAAGGACCGACGTGGTCACCACTATGAAGCTGAGTGCGAGCCTCGGCATCCTGCTGCTCGTGACTTCCCTCGGGTGTGGCATTGGCGAAGCGCATTTCCAGGGAGTCTGGAAGCTGGACATCGGGCGTGCCAGCTCAGCCATCCAGCGATACAGGGCCAGTCACGGCAGTTTGCCGGATCGACTTGAGGAAACCTACGACGGTCATTTCCCGAGCGAGAGCGAGCGACTTGTCCAGTACCGAAAGGAGAGCCCGACTCAGTACCTTCTCTGGGTTCACCGAGAGGACATCGAGCGTTTCGGAGATCGACCGCAGATCGCCGAGCCAACACGCGCCGAGCCCAAGGCCGGTGACGTATTCTGCAGATACGATGTCGAGGGGCGCGCCCTGGTTGCGAGTTGGGAGCACCGCGAGGCCACTCCATAAGCCGAGGACAATAGGACAAGGAGGCTGCTTCCGCGCTGTCTAATCGGGTCTTCGGCCGACGCCGCCCTCCGCGCCTTGCGGCGCTCCGGGACGAGCGCGGCCGAAGAAGCGATTAGCCAGACGCGGCCCCCCGGGGCACG
>Ga0187892_10002628_pt1 | contig 35180 bp, 23 predicted proteins | sample MA1701073metaG_FD_139345 | JGI IMG/M metagenome (GOLD analysis project Ga0187892, IMG submission 139345) | Bio-ooze microbial communities from a basaltic lava cave in the Kipuka Kanohina Cave System on the Island of Hawaii, USA - MA170107-3 metaG ... | reverse complement strand
TCGTTGGTCAAGATCAACGGTCGCGCCACGTGCAGAGCGGCGTGCAAATCGGCCTGCTCGAACGCGGAGATCTCGAACTGCCACGCAACGCCGGCGCCGACGCGCAGCTTCTTGAGCTCGGGCCGGTTCGTGAGTCACGCGTGACACCAGCGGTAGACTGCGCGCAGCTTCACCGCCGGTGGCGGCCATGGATCAACTCACCGCAGTTGTGCTGCTGCTGCTCCTGTATGGCGGAGCGGGACTTGCCGCTGTCGTGATGCTCGCGCTCGCGTTCCGCTCCGCCAAGGCCAGAAGCGCGGTGATCGCCATTGCCATCGTCGTGAGCGTCCTGCTCATGATTCAGGCGCTCGGCATTTGGCTTCTGGGCGGAATGGCGCGAGCCTGGGGCGGAGATACACCCGTGACGATCCAGGTCGCTACCGTGCTGTTCGGACTCGGCGTTCGGACTCGGCGTTCGGACTCGGCGTGATCGGTGTGCCGACGCTGCTGTTCGTCAAGCTTCGGCGCCGCCCCTAGCCTCGACTAGCCGGTGTTCTGCACCCTGCGCGCGGTGCCGATCCCAGCGTCAGGCTCCGACGCGCGGGCTCGCGCGACGGCGGACTAACGAAACACCAACACGACGTGCGTAGCGAACGATGCTCGAGTGCGCGAGAAGTTCCATCGGGCCGCGACGAAATCGTGGGAACTCCCGCGCGAGACGCGAAGTCTGACGCACAGCCCCAGAGGATCCTGCGCGCATGGCACGCACAGTTCGTACGGTCGCAACGCATCGAGTCGACGCGGACGTGTCGTCCGCGCATATTCCCCGAACCTCTACGACACCCTGGCACCGCGACCCGCCGTGCTAGCCTGCGGCGCCCGCCCTCCGGCGACCCGTCGTCCCGCCATGGCCAGCCGCTGGTGGACGTACCAACGCGAGCGCTTTCCGGTGTTCGCGCACGGCGCGCTGATCGCGGTGTTTTCCCTGTCTGCATACGGCTACTCGGCGCTGGTGGCTGGACGCGACACGGTGGACTGGGGCGCGGCCGGCGTCGCGTTCGCGATCACGTTCCTGTTCCTGCTGCAGTTGCGCATCGCCGACGAGTTCAAGGACTTCGAGGACGACAGCCGCTTCCGCGCGTATCGACCGGTACCGCGCGGGCTGGTCACGCTCCGCGAGCTCGCGGTCGTGGGCGTGGCCGCCGCTGTGTTGCAGCTGCTGCTTGCGGCGTGGCTGTCGCCGCCACTGCTGGCGCTGCTCTTCGGCGTGTGGGCGTACTACGGGCTCATGAGCGTGGAGTTCTTCGCGCGGGAGTGGCTCAAGGCGCGGCCGGTGATCTACCTCGTGTCGCACATGATGATCATGCCGCTGATTGCGCTCTGCGCGACGGCGTGCGACTGGCTCGTGCGCGGTGAATCGTTTCGGCCGGCGCTCGGCTGGTTTCTCGCGATGAGCTTCTTCGTCGGCATCGCGCTCGAGATCGGCCGCAAGATCCGTGCGCCGTCCGACGAGGAAGTCGGCGTCGAAACCTACAGCGGCTTGTGGGGCGTTCGCCGCGCGACGCGCGTGTGGTGCGGCGCGGTCGTCGTCAGCGCGGCGCTGCTGGTCGCGGCCACATCCGCGTTCGCGGTGCGGACGCGCTGGGTCGAAGCGTACGTGGTGCTCGCAATCGCGCTGGCCGCCGGCTCGCTCGCGTTCGTGTTCCAGCGCTCGCTGCCGATCAGCGGTGGCAAACGCATCGAGATCTACGCGCAGATCCTCGCGCTGCTGCTCTACCTCGCCGCCGGTGCGATCCCGATCCTCCTCGAGGTGTGGACGTGAGCTTCATCGTCACGCGGTCCGAGGAGCCCGTCGTGTCCGATGTCGGGGGCAAGGCACGCGCGCTCGCGGCGCTCGACGCGGCGGGCTTCCCGGTGCCGGCGTGGTTCGTCGTGACGCACGAGGCGCTAGCCACGAGCGTTCCCGACTTCGCGAGCTCGTTGGAGCCGGGCGACGAGGATCGGATGCGCATTCGCCTTGCGGCGTGGTCGCCGTCGGCGGCCGTGAGCGCAGCGATTGCGGACGCACTCGCAGGGCTCGGTCCCGGACCGTTCGCGGTCCGCTCGTCGGCCGCCGACGAGGACGGCGCCGGGCAGTCGTTCGCCGGCCAGCTCGAGAGCTATCTGTTCGTCCCCGCGGCGGAGGTTCCCGCGCGCGTGGCCGATGTGTGGCGCTCCGCGTACGCACCGCGCGTCTGGGCCTATCGACGCCAGCACGGCCTGTCGCCGGTGCCGTCGCCGCCCGCGGTGCTCGTGCAGCGCATGGTGAATGCCGACGCCGCCGGCGTTGCGTTCAGCGCCGATCCGGTATCGGGCGCACGCGGCCGCCGCGTCGTGAGCGCGGTGCTCGGCCTCGGCGATGCGCTGGTCTCGGGCGAGGCGGACGCCGACACGTGGCACGTCGATCGCGGCGGCGACATCCTGTCGCGAAGCGTTGTCGACAAGGCTTGCGCGCATCGCTACGACGCGACGCGCGGCGCCGGCGTGTGTCCGCAGCCGGTCGCGGAATCGAGACGCCGAGAGCCGGCATTGAGTGACGCGCAGGTGCGCGCGGTGGCGCAACTGGCGCAGCGCGCGGAAGCGCACTTCGGGCGACCGCAGGACATCGAGTGGGCGATCGAGGATGGCGCGCTGTGGTTGCTGCAATCGCGCGCGATCACCTCGCTCGCGAACCTGCCCGATCCGGACGGGGAGCGCATCGTCTGGGACAACAGCAACATCGCCGAGAGCTACAACGGTGTCACGACGCCGCTGACGTTCTCGTTCGCGCGTCACGCCTACCAGGAGGTCTATCGCCAGTCCTGCTTCATCATGGGCGTGACGCGCGCCCGCATCGAAGACAACCGCAAGACCTTCGCGAATATGCTCGGCCTGATCCGCGGTCGCGTCTACTACAACCTCAACAACTGGTACCGCGTGCTCGCGCTGCTGCCGGGTTTCCGCCTCAACCGCCGGTTCATGGAACAGATGATGGGCGTGAAGGAGCCGATGCCGGCCGAGCTCGTCGCCGAGCTCGAGCGCGCCGGCGCCGCCGAGCGCTTCGCCGACGGCATGCTCGTCGCGCGTCTCGTGTGGCGGCTTCTGCGAAACCTGGTCACGCTCGGCGTACGCCGCCGACGCTTCTACCAGCGACTCGACGCAGCACTCGCCGATTCCACCGCGACGCTCGCGCAGCAGCGGCTCGACGAGCTCGCGGCGTACTACCGCAAGCTCGAAGGACAGCTCCTGACGCGCTGGGACGCGCCGATCATCAACGACTTCTTCGCGATGATCTTCTACGGTGTGCTGCGCCGTCTCGCACAGACCTGGTGCGCCGACGCCGACGGCACGCTGCAGAACGACCTGCTCTGCGGCGAGGGCGGCATGATCTCGTCCGAGCCGGCACAGCGCGTGAAGGCGCTCGCTCGCCTCGCTGCCGCCGAGCCGGCGCTCGCGAAGCTGCTGCTCGAGGCCTCGCCCGCGACGATACATGCCGCGCTTCCGGCGTATCCCGCCTTCGACGAGGCGTATCGCTCGTACCTTGCGGCGTTCGGCGATCGCTGCCTCGAGGAGCTGAAGCTCGAGAGTGCGACGCTGCACGACGATCCGACGACCTTGCTTCGATCGATCGGGCATCTCGCGATGCGCGCGCCGACCGCGGCCGAAACGACGGTCCCCGACGTTTCGCAGCGCGAAGCCGCGGAGCGTCGTGTCACCGAGCTGCTCGCCACGAAGCCGATCAAGCGACGGATCTTCGGCTGGGTGCTCGCCAACGCCCGCGCGCGCGTTCGCGACCGGGAAAACCTGCGCTTCGAACGCACGCGCCTGTTCGGCCGCGTGCGCCGCGTGTTCGTCGAGATCGGCGCGCGGCTGTTCGCCCTCGGCAAGCTCGATGCGCCGCGTGACGTGTTCTATCTCGACGTCGACGAAGCGCTCGGCTTCGCCGAGGGCACGGCCACGATCACCGACATCGCGTCGCTCGCGCGGCTGCGCAAGCAGGAGTTCGAGCGCTATCGCGCCTTGCCGGCGCCGCCCGATCGACTCGAAACGCGCGGTGCCGTGCACCAAGGGTCGCAGTTCGATGTTCAGGCGGTTGCGCCCGCGGCATTCGACGGCGACGCGCTCGCGGGCCTCGGCTGTTGCCCCGGCGTCGTCGAGAAGGAAGTCCGCGTCATCGTCGACCCGCGCGGCGCGACGATCGACGGCGAGATCATGGTCGCCGAACGCACCGATCCGGGCTGGATCATGCTGTTTCCGGCGTGCTCCGGGCTCCTGGTCGAGCGCGGCAGCCTGCTGTCGCACTCGGCGATCGTTGCGCGCGAGCTCGGGATTCCCGCGATTGTCGGCATTCCCGGTGTCACGCGCTGGCTGAAGAACGGCGACCGCGTCGAGATGAACGGCGCGACCGGCAAGGTCCGCAAGCTCGGGCCCGCGACGTGAAGAGCGAGATCCAGCGCCACGCCGATTTCGGCGGCATCCGCTACGCCCAGTGCTGGGAGGACGCGGACGTTCTCACGCAGGCGCTCGACGTCAAGCCGGGGCAAACGTGCGTGTCGATCGCGTCGGCCGGCGACAACTCGCTCGCGCTGCTCGCGTTCGCGCCGGCGCGCGTCTACGCGGTCGATCTGTCGGCCGCGCAGCTCGCATGCGTCGCATTGCGCGTCGCGGCGTACAAGGCCCTGTCGCACGGCGAGCTCCTCGAGCTGATCGGTTCGCGACCGAGCCGGCGGCGCGCCGAGCTTTACCAGCGCTGCCGGTCGCTGCTGGCCAGCCGGGACCGCGAGTTCTGGGACGCGAGCGCGCGCGCGATCGAAGCGGGCATCGGTTCGGCGGGCAAATTCGAGCACTACTTCCGGCTGTTCCGCAGCTACGCACTGCCGTTGGTCCACGGTCGCGCGAAGGTGCGCGAGCTGCTGCGGCCGAAGTCGCGCGAGGAACGCGAGCGCTTCTACGACGCGCGCTGGGACAACCGGCGCTGGCGCGCGCTGTTCCGCTTCTTCTTCTCGCGACCGCTCATGGGTGCGCTCGGGCGCGACCCGAGCTTCTTCCGCTACGTCGAGGGCTCGGTCGGCGAGCGCATCCTGACGCGCACACGGCACGCGCTGACCGTGCTCGATCCCGCGGCGAACCCGTACGTGCACTGGATCCTCACCGGTACGCACGGGGAGCAACTGCCTTTCGCGCTGCGCACGGAGAACTTCGAGCGCATCCGCGACAACCTCGATCGGCTCGAGCTGCGCGCGCAACCGCTCGAGGCGTTCCTCGCGGAGCTCGGTGCGCGCAGCGTCGATCGCTACAACCTGAGCGACATCTTCGAGTACATGTCGGAGGCGAGCTACGAGAGCCTTCTGCGCCGGTTGGTCGAGGCGGCGCGGCCGCAGGCGCGGCTCGCCTACTGGAACATGCTCGCGCCGCGCCGGCGCCCCGATTCGCTCGCCGACCAGCTGCAGCCGCGGCGCGACATCTCCGAACCGCTGTTCCAGCGCGACCAGGCGTTCTTCTACAGCGACTTCGTGGTCGAGGACGTCGCTTGAGCCTCCATCCGATCGCCGGCATCGTGCTGCTGCTCGGCCTTCTGGGTTGCCTGTTCGCGAGCTTGCGTTTCTACCAGCGGCAGTACCACCCGCACCCGGAGCTCGTGCGCAAGCTGATGCATATCGGCACGGGCCTGGTGGCGCTGACGCTGCCGTGGCTGTTCTCGACACCGTGGCCGGTCGTGACGCTGGCCGCGCTGTCGGTCGGCGCGATGCTCGTGGTCCGACACGTGCAGCTCGCGCGCGATGCCGTCGGCGATGTCGTGCACGGCGTCGACCGCAAGTCCGAAGGCGAGGTCTACTTCCCGATCGCGGTCGCCTCGCTGTTCTATCTCGCGCAGGGCAAGCCCGTGCTGTACGTCGTGCCGATCCTGTTGCTCACCGTCGCGGACGCGCTCGCGGCGCTGATCGGTGTGCGCTACGGCACGCGCAAGTTCACGACATTCGACGGGACGAAGAAGTCGTTCGAAGGCTCGGCGGCGTTCTTCGTCGTCGCGTTCCTCGCGACCCACGTCGTCGTGCTCCTCGGGAGCGACGTCGGTCGCGCCGAGTCCGTGCTGATCGGCCTGCAGATGGGCGCGCTGATCATGCTGGTCGAGGCCGTCGCGTGGCGTGGCCTCGACAACCTGTTCGTGCCGCTGTTCGCCTACGCGGTGCTGCACGATTCGCTCGATCTCGGCGCGGCGCAGCTCGGCATGCGGCTCGCACTGCTGATCGGTCTCTGGCTCGTGGTCAGCGCGTGGCGCCGCGAGACGGCGCTCGATTCGAGCGGGTTGATCATGGGGATTCTCATTCTCTACGCGACCGGCGTGCTCGGCGGGCTGCGGTGGCTGGTGACGCCGCTGCTGGCATTCTCGGCCTACGCGCTGCTGTGGCCGCGGAACGGTGCTGCGGCCGACGGCATAGCGACGCCGACGCCGCGCCCCTACAACCTCGACGCCGTGCTCGCGGTGAATGGCCCGGGTCTGTTCTGGCTGCTCATGCACGCGCGGCTGCCGCAACTCGGATTGCTCTACGCGTTCGTGCTCGCGTACGCGATCGAGCTCGCGCTGATCGGCCGCGCGACGCCGCCGAAGACGCCCGGCGTCGAGACCTGGCGGCAGAACACGCGAGCCGTCTCGGTCCTCGCCTGGGCGCTGGTGTTCTTGCCGTTTCCGTTTCTGAGCGGGCTCACCGGCCGGAGCCTGCTGCTCGCACTCGTCGGTCTCCCGATCGTCCTCGCCGGCGTCGCGGCGTTCTCCTACGCGTGGAAAACGCTCCAGTTCGAGCGCCTGTCGACACGGCGCTGGATCGTCCAGGCTGCGATCGGCGCGCTCGGCTCCTTCATCGGGCTCGTCGTCGCGCAGACGCTCTCGGGGCCCGACTGATGCGCGTACGCGCGCCGGCATCGCTCGCGGAATTCGGCGCATGCCCAACAGCGGACGGCATACCGCCGCTCGCGCTCGCGAACCTCGTGTCGCTGGCGGCGGACCAGCACCTCGTCGTCGAGGACGGATCGATCGTGGTCGCGCGCTGTGCGCTGTGGTGGCGAAACGTGCCCGATATGCCCGGTGAGCAGCCGGGTCTGATCGGGGCGTACGCCGCGACGAGCGCCGCGGCCGCGAACCTGCTGCTCGCGGACGCCTGCGCGCGACTCGAAGCGCGCGGGTGCACGCTCGCAGTGGGGCCGATGGACGGCAGCACCTGGCGCTCGTACCGCTGGATCACCGATCGCGGCAACGAGCCACCGTTCTTTCTCGAGCCGCAGCATCCGCTCGAATGGCCCGGCCAGTGGCGCGATGCGGGGTTCGCGGCGCTCGCGACCTACCATTCGTCCGTGGTCGAGGATCTCGGCCGTCGCGACGAGGAGCTGCGACGCGCATCGGCGCGTTTGCGCGCACAAGGCGTCTCGCTGCGCATGCTCGACGCAGGTCGCTGGGCCAACGAGCTCGCGCGAGTCCACGCGCTGTCCCTTGCGAGTTTCGCGCGCAACTTTCTCTACACGCCGCTACCGCGCGACGAGTTCCTCGCGCAGTACGAACCCTTGAGGCCCGTTCTGCTGCCGGAGCTCGCCTGGCTCGCGGAACACGACGGCGAGCTGGTCGGATTCCTGTTCGCGCTGCCGGACCACCTCGAGCGCACGCGCGGCGAGCCTGCTCGTAGCGTGATCATGAAGACCGTCGCAGTGGCGCGCGGGCGCGCGTACGCCGGTCTCGGCGCGCTGCTCGGCGAGCGCGTCCAGGAAGCCGCGACGGATCTGGGTTACACGCGCGCGATCCACGCGCTGATGCACGACCGCAATACGTCGGCGGTGCGCAGCCGGCGCAACGCGCGCGTGATCCGGCGCTACACGCTGTTCGCCCGCCGGCTGCGCACCGCGTGAATCTCCACGACGTCCTGCGCGACCAGCTGCGGCAGCGTCCGCAGGCGATCGCGATCATCGAGCCCGCGGGTCGCGGCACGCGCTCGTGGACTTTCGCCGAGCTCGATGCTCGCGCGCGTCGCTGGGCCGCGCTGTTCGCCTCGCGCGGTCTCGTGAAGGGCGATCCCGTGCTCGTGTTCCATCCGATGGCCGGCGAGCTCTACGCCGTTCTGATCGCCGCGTTCTCGCTCGGGCTCGTGGCGGTGTTCATCGACCCGTCGGCTGGGCGCGAGCACGTCGCGCGCTGCTGCCGCCTGCTCGCGCCGCGCGCATTCCTCGGCACGCCGAAGGCGCATGTGTTCCGCCTCGCGGTGCGTGAGTTGCGGCGCATTCCGCTGCAGTTCTCGACGTCGCGCTGGATTCCTGGCGCCGCTTCGATCGCGCGTATTGCCGCGGACGCCGCATCGGTCGCGTCCGCGGACTGCGCCGGCGACGATCCGGCGCTCGTCACGTTCACGAGCGGCAGCACCGGCGAGCCCAAGGCCGTCGTGCGTTCGCACGGCTTCCTGCTCGCGCAACATCGTGTGCTCGCGGAGACGTTCGGTTTCAGCGCGGGCTTGCGCGACCTCACGACGCTGCCGGTGTTCCTGCTCGCGAATCTGGCGTCGGGCATGACCAGCATCATTCCGGACGCGGATCTGCGCCGGCCGGGGTCCATTCGCCCGGAGGCCGTCTTCGACCAGATCGACGCGCTCGCGCCCGAGACCACGGGCGCGTCACCCGCTTTCGTCGAGCGACTCTGTGAGCATGCCGAACGCACGGGGCGCACGCTCGCGCCTTTGCGCACGGTGTACGCGGGCGGTGCGCCCGTGTTCCCGAGCCTGCTGCTGCGTGCGCAGCGCCTGCTGCCCGAGGGCGAGCTCGTCGCGGTCTATGGCTCGACCGAGGCCGAGCCGATCGCACACATCGGCGCGCGCGAGATCGGTCCGCCCGATCTCGAGGCGATGGGCCGCGGCGAGGGTCTGTTGACCGGCCGCCCGGTTCCTTCGTTGCGCTTCGCGATCATCCGCGATCGCTGGGGGCAACCGATCGGGCCGTTCGACGCGGCGAGCTTCGCGCGCGAGCGACTCGCCACGGACGAGATCGGCGAGATCGTCGTGAGCGGTGATCACGTCGTGCGCGGCTACCTACACGGCCGCGGCGAGGCCGAAACCAAGTTCGAGGTCGGCTCGGAACGCTGGCATCGCACCGGCGATCTCGGGCGTCTCGACGTGCAGGGACGACTGTGGCTGCTGGGACGCTGCGCGGCGGCGATTCGCGACGAGCGCGGTGAGCTCCACCCGTTCGCCGTGGAATGTGCTGCGCAGCAGATCGCCGGCGTGCGGCGCGCGGCCTTGCTGCTGCACGACGGCGCTCGGCTGCTCGTCGTGGAGCCCGAACGCGGCGCTACGCCGCTTCCGCAGCGTGTCAGCGCAGCGCTCGCGTGGGCCGAGCTCGACCGCGTGCTCGTCGTGGCTGCGATTCCCGTCGACGCCCGCCACAACGCGAAGGTCGACTATCCACAACTGCGCGCGGAGATCCGGCGTCTGCTCTGAGCGCTCGCACCGGGCGCGTCATCCCGTGTTCTGCACCCCGCGCGCGATCCCGTTGACCGTCGCGATCAACGCGCGCTGCAGCTCGCCCTCGGGTCGCTCCGCGGCACGCCAGCGCGCGAGCAGGTCCGCCTGCAACAGGCTCATCGGGTCGACGTACGGGTTGCGCAGTCGGATCGAAAGATGCAGACGCCGGTCGCCCGCGAGCAGCGTGTCGACGCGGCGCAGGCGCAGCACCCAATGCACGGTACGCGCATGCTCGGCTTCGATGCGCGGAAAGTAGCGCGCGGAGAGCTCCGGCGGTGCGAGCCGCGAGTAGCGCTCGGCGATCGCGAGGTCGCACTTCGCGAGCACCATGTCGACGTCGTCGAGGAGCGTACGGAAGAACGGCCACTCGCGCGCCATCGTCGCGAGCTCCGTTTCGTCGCCGCGAGCGGCGAGCGTCTCGATCGCACTGCCGACGCCGTACCACGCCGGCAGATTGCTGCGGCACTGCGACCAGGCGAATACCCACGGAATCGCGCGCAATCGCTCGATCCCGCCGCCGCCCGTTCCGCCGCGCCGCGGCGGGCGTGAGCCGATGTGCAGGCGCTCGATCACGTCGATCGGCGTGGCGGCGCGGAAGTAGTCGACGAAGCCCGGGCTCTCGAACACGAGCTCGCGATACGCGGCGCGCCCGAGCTCGGCGAGCTCGCTCATGAGCTCGCGCCAGCGCGTCTCGCGCGCGTCGAACGCGCGCGGGCGCACGCTCGCGCGCAGCACGGCGCCGAACGTCTGCTCGAGCGTGCGCAGGGCGATCGCACGGAAGCCGTACTTCTGGTGGATCACCTCGCCCTGCTCGGTGACGCGGAAGCGGCCGTCGAGGCTGCCGCGCGGCGCGGCCATGATCGCGCGCTCGGCCTTGCCGCCGCCGCGTCCGGCCGAGCCGCCGCGGCCGTGGAAGAACGTCAGTGCGACACCGCGCGTGCGTGCGATCTCGCCGAGCTCGACCTGCGCGCGCTGCAACGACCAGCGCGACGCGAGGATGCCGCCGTCCTTGGCGCTGTCGGAATAGCCGAGCATCACGATCTGGCGGCGGCCGCGACGCTCGAGGTGTGCGCGATAGGCCGCGTCGTCGAGCAGTGAGACGAGCGTCGCCGGTGCGGCTTTGAGATCGGCAATCGTCTCGAACAGCGGCGCAACATCGAGCGGCACTCCGCCGCCGTCGTCGACGAGACCGCCGCGCCGCGCGAGCGCGAGCACCGCGAGCACGTCGGCGGCGCTGCGCGCCATGCTGATGATGTAGGGGCCGCGCGCCGCTTCGCCGTCGCCACCGCGCCACGCGGCGAGCGACTCGAACACCGCAACGGTCGCGCGCCAGCGGTCGCTCGCGCCGTCCGGGAGCAGTCGTTCGCCGGCGGCGTAGGGCGCGAGCGTGCGCGCCTGCTCGTGGTCGTTGCGATCGCCCCAGCCCGGATCGCCGAGACTTTCGCCGACCGCGTCCTCGTGCGTCGCGGAATCCTGGCGCACGTCGAGACGCGCGAGATGGAAGCCGAACGTGCGCACGCGCCACAGCAGACGTCGCACCGCGAAGTAGCCGGCGTGGCGGCCGCGGTTCGCGAGCAGGCTGTCCGCGACGAGCTCGAGGTCGGCGAGTAGCTCGGCGCTCGACCCATAGCCTTCGTCCGCGTTGCGCGCGCTCGCCTCGACCCGCGCGCGCATGAGCTGCACGAGGTTCCGGTACGGCATGTCGGCGTGACGCGTGCGGAGCCGCGCGGCGGCCTGCGGCAGCGCGGCGCGGTACTGCTCGAGCCGCGCGAGCACCTCGGAAGACATCGAGACCTGACCGAGGCTCTGGCTCAGGAGCTGCGCCAGTGCGCCGAGCTCGGCGCCGTAGCGCGCGAGGATGCGCGAGCGATGTTCCGCGAGCGTCGCCGCGATCGTCGGGGCGCCGACGTTCGGATTGCCGTCCATGTCGCCGCCGACCCACGACGCGAAGCGCAGCACGTTCGGCAGCTCCGGACAGGCCTGGTGCGTCTCGGTGATCGCCTCGCCGAGCACCTCGTAGAACACCGGCACGATCCGGTAAAGCACCTCGGTCAGATAGAAGCCGACGTGCTCGAGCTCGTCGTTGACGCTCGGTCGCACCGGCGGCGACTCCGCGGTCTGCCATCCCGCCGTCAACGCCGTGCGCAGCCGCGCCCATTCCGCGGCGCGTTCGCCGGGCGTGCGCGCGCTGCCCATCTCCGCGATCAGGCTTGCGACCATCGCTTGCTCCTTCGACAGGAGCGACGGGCGCATCGACTCGGTTGGATGCGCGGTGAACACCGGCTCGAGGTCGAGCTTCGGCAGCCACTGCGCGAGCTCGGCGAAGTCGACGCCGGCTTCGCGCAGCTCGGTCAGCACGGCGCGCAGACCGCCCGGCTGCGGCGCCGCCCCAGCGAGGGCGTAGTCGCGGTGGCGGCGGATGCGATGCACGCGCTCGGCGATGTTGACGACCTGGAAGTAGGTCGAGAACGCGCGCGTGAGCCGCTCGGCTTCGGCCGGCTCGAGCCCGGCGAGCAGTGCCGCGAGCGCGTCGATCGGCTCGCCGCGCTCGCGACGCGCGATCGCCGTGGTGCGGACGCGTTCGACGCGCGCGAGAAACTCGGGCCCGACCTGCTCCGCGAGCAGCTCGCCCACGAGCGCGCCGAGCCGCGCGACGTTCTCGCGCAGCGGCCGATCGGTGTCGGGCATCTCGACGTCGCGCAGGCCGTCCATCGTTCACCGCCGTTCAGACGAATGACGCAACGATACGATCCCGCGCCGCGGCGCGGGAAATGGCGGGCATGCATATCGGGCCGATCCTTAACCCATCTGGGTGATGACTCGCGCCGCGGCATGGGGCACGCTCACCGCCAGTCCCCGGCCTGGCAACCCCGATGCTGCGCCTCCCCCTCGTGGGACTCACGAGCACACCGCTCGGGGATATCCCCGAAGGCGGGCTCTTCTACATCGCCGACGACGAGGCCGAGCTCGCGCTCGCGATGATCGTCGCGGATCACGGCGAGCACCATCGCTACGTGCCGCTGTCGGGCACGCGCGCGTTCCGGGTGCGGCGCTCGGAGATGCGCAAGGGCGAGCGCGGGCTCGTGCTGCCGGTGAGGGGCGAGCAGCTCCGGCTAGACGTGTTCGAAGCGCGGCCGCTGTCGCCGATCCGTGCGCAGCCGGGCGATCTCGTCGCGACGCACGAGGGACCGATGCTCGTCGACGTCGGGGCGACGCACGAGCCGACCGGCCTGCGCTTGTCCGACGGCGGTTTGCGGACGTACCAGGCCGACTATGCGTTCGCGAGCTGGCGGCTCACGTTCGTCGACAACGGGCGCGAGCACGTGCTGGTGGAGCGGGCACCGGAATCGGTAGCGCGGTGAGGTCTCCGGTCGGCTAGTCGATCGGACCGTGCGAGGACGACGGTGTCCCGCGGCCGCGCTGCAGGCGCGCGCTGCGCTGGATCGTGATCTTGCCGCGCGGCGTCGCTTCGAGCTTGCCGAGCTTCTCGCGAACCAGGCCGCGCTGGGTGAGGGTAGCGACCGTGCTTTCCTCGACGCTCGCGCGCGCTTTCGGGTTGCGCACCAGGGTTGCCAGTGCGTTCATCTCGGACTTCGTGATCGGGCCGGGCATGGCGTGCCTCCGCAGGCGGTGAACGACCGCCGCCGTCGCAGGCAACGCGTGGACCCGCCGCGAGGCTCGCGCGTCAGCGCTTGCCGCGCGTCAGCGCACTACGGCGCTGTACCGCCATCTTGCCGCGCGAGGTGACCTCGGTCTTGCCGAGCTTGGTGCGCACCATGCCGCGCGTGCCGAGGCTCGACATCGTCGACTCGTCGACGCTTTTCGAAGCCTTGGGGTCGCGCGCGATCGATTCGAGCGCCGAAAACTCGGACTTGGTGATACGGCCGGGCATCTCGCGGTCTCCGTTACGCCTGCGTCGGACGACGTGGTTCGCAGCATCCTCGCTCGGCGCATGCCGCGCAACCGGGGGCGGCGCCCCGATACGGGCGGTCGTCTGGCGCCGAGTGCCGTTCGTCCGGACGCTACTCGAACCCGTTGCAGAAAAGCGTATCGAGCGGGAAGACGGTCGGAACGCAGTCGTACGTTTCGGCGATGCGGGGCCCGGTGTCGATCACCGCGAAATCGTTGATCGTGACGTCGGTGGCGTTGGCCGTCTGATCGAACACGCGGGAACCGACGCCGAGGGTCGCCCACTTCGCGGTGTTGTAGCGATCGTCCTCGGCGTTGAGCGCGATGTTGCCACCGTCGGCGAGCACCATGCCGTAGCGCTTGAGCGTGTTGAGGATCACGCGTGCGGCGGGGTTGTAGTTGTCGAGCGGGAAATCGTTGCGCAGCCGGAGGCGCGCGCCGTACGGAACCGAGCCGACCGGGCCGCTCGGCGCGCCGGCGTGGCTCGCGGGACGGACGTAGAGCCGACCGCCCACGGCGCCCGGCAGCGACCCGTCGCTCGCCATGCGCGGGTTCGGGAGGATGAAGCGGATCGCATGGCCGATGTCGCCGCCGCCGGTGCCGTCGAGCGCGAGCGACGCCGCGATCTCGTCGGCGTTGAACAGCAGCGGTGCGATCGGAAAGCCGGCGGCGTCGGCACTCGTGCAGTGCTCGCCGCGGCCCTCCGGCGGATAGGTGACGTCGAGGCGCCACGTCGCGAGGCATTGCGACTGCATCTGGGTGCCGACGAGATTCGCGCGGTAGACCTCGTAGAGCAGGTTGCCCTGCACGACGAGATAGTGGCAGTCGTTGCCGAACACGTTGCACGTCATGTCGTTGCTGCCCTCGATCGTTCCGCCGGGCGGGATCGGAACGCTGCTTCCGAGCGGATCGCAGTCGGGCGAGTAATAGCGGTCGTCCGGGTCCATGCTCGGGAGCATCACCGTCGTCGCGGTCGCGACGCCGGCTGCCGCGCGCACGACGCGGATCGAGAAGTCGATCTGGAAGCGGCCGAAGCCGAAGCCGCCGAGCGTATCGAGCGTCGCGATCATCGACGCGGAGTCGGCATGCGGCGTCGCGCCGCCGATGTTCTGGTACCACGGTGCGCCGGCCGGGAAGCGAGGCAGTGGCTCCGCCGATGCAGACCCGGTGACGAGGAGCGAGACGAGTGCAGCGAGGCGGATTCGCATATCGGCTCCCAACTTGTGTGTCGAGCGGAAAACACCGCGCCTGAGCGGGGTTCCGGCAAGCGCGCCGCTGCTAAGCTTGCCACGGGGACCGATGCCGCCGGGAAGCGGTATCGGTGATCACCGGACGTTTTCAGGGGGTTTTTCCGATGTCGAGCTCACGACCCGTCCGCGAGGACGCGATCGAGCCGTTTTGGCTTCGCCTGCGCAAGATCACGCTGTATCCGCTGCAGCGCGAGGCGCTGTTCACGATCGCCATCTACGCCGTGTTGCGCCTGCTCGGTTTCCTGCCGGGGCTCGCCGGCTTGCTCGCGAACCTGCTCGTCTCGGTGGCGCTCTTCAAGTACGCGTCCGAGGTGCTGGTCTGCACCGCGAACGGGCGGCTCGAGCCGCCGACCGGCTACCAGACCGACGAGGAGGTCGGCTGGCTGCAGGTGAAGCTGCAGGCGTTGCTCTTCATCGCGGCGTTCCTCGTCATGCTGTTCGTGCCGATGCCGTTCGCAATTTTCGGGATCATGTTCATCGGCGTCGCGGTGCCGGGCGCGACGATGTCGGTCGCGATCGATCGCAATCTCTGGCATGCGATGAACCCGATCACCTGGCTCGAGATCATGGGGCGGCTCGGCTGGCCGTACTTCGTGGTTGCGGGCCTCTGCTTCGTGTTCCTGGTGAGCCAGCTCAATGCGCAGGCGCTGCTCTTGCCGTTCCTGCCGGGATGGCTCGGGCTCGTGGTGTTCTATTTCATCGCGCACTACGCGACGATCGCGACGTACCACCTGATGGGTTATCTCATCTACCAGTACCACGAGCTGCTCGGGTATGAAGTCGAGCGGCGCGAGGTGATCCGGCGGCCCGGCGAGATGCAGAGCGGGCTCCTCGCCGACGCCGAGGCGTTCGTGCGCGACGGCAACACGCAGGCGGCCGAGGAGATGCTGCGCGACGAGATCGATTCGCGTGGTGCTGCGCCCGACGTCCACGACCGCTATCGCAAGCTGCTCGCGCTGCGCGGTGACAACGCGCTGCTGCTCAAGCACGGTCGCGACTATCTCAACGTGCTGATCGCGCAGGATCAGGACCGCAAGGCGCTCGATCTGATCCGCGAGTGTCGCGCGATCGACAAGTCGTTCATGCCGAGCGAGCCGGGCTACGTGACGCGGCTCGCGCACAAGGCGGCGGAGTTGGGGCTTTCGCAGCTCGCGCTCGAGATCACTTCGGGGTTCCATCGTGCGCATCCGAAGCATCCCGACGTCGCGCGGAACTACCTGCTCGCGGCGCGGCTCCTCGCCGAGAAGTTCAACAAGGATGCGCAGGCGCGCGCGCTGATCCAGCAGATCAAGAGCTTGTTCCCGAACCACCCGCTGATGCCCGAGATCGACGCGTACGCGAAGTTCCTCGAGACGCTGGGCGGGCCTTCGCAGGCGAACGCCGAGGCGTAGGCGGCTACGCGAAGAGCGCCGGCCATCGCTCCGCGATGTCCGGCCTACTCGTAGCGCCCTCGGAGTAGGCCGGACATCCGCAGGATGGCCGGCAACCCGCACGACTCGTAGCGCCCTCGGAGTAGGCCGGACGTCCGCAGGATGGCCGGCAACCTGCACGACTCGACTCAGTTCGCGAGCAGGAACGCCGCCTTCTCCGCCGGCTTCGTCCCCGGATGCCGCTGCGCGACCGCTTCGAGCAGCCGCTTCGCGGCGGCGGCGTCGCGGTCGCGCAGCGTAAGCGCAAGCTCGAACCACGCATCCGCGAGCCCCTCGAGCGACGGCGCCTTCGAGGCGATCGCCGCGAGCAAGGCTTCGGCATCGCGGCCGGGCCCGATGCCGGCCGTGCGACGCGCGAACGCGAGAACCTCCGCGATGCGCGGCGCCGGCGTCGCGAGGTAGTCCTGCGCGAGCGTCCGCAGCCGCACGACGTCCGCGAGCTTGGGCGAGCCGTGCCGCAGCGCGCGCGTCGCGGCCTCGTGAAGCTCGGCGCGCGCGGGCTCGGCGCGCCACGCCTGGTAGAGCGCCGCGAGTGTCGCGAGATCGTCGGGCTTGAGCGTCGCGAGCTCGGCGAGCAGCGGCCGTGCGCGCGCGAGCTCGAGCTTTCCGAACGCCGCGAAGGCGCGCTCGCGAAGCTCCGCCTCGGCGTCGCGCTTCTCGTCCTCTTCGAGGAACTCGCGTCGCTCGAAGCCGAGCCGGCGCGCGACGAACGCGAGCAGCACGCCAGCCATGATGCCGCCGGCATGGGCGTCGAAGCCGACGTTCGATTCGGTGTTGAGCCAGAGATTCGCGAGCTCCCAGCCGAGCCAGAGCGGGAGCAGCACCAGCGCGGGCGCCTTCACGTAGTCGAAGACGAACACGATCCAGTAGAAGAACCGCACGTGGCGCAGACCCCAGATCACGCAGTACGCGCCCATCAGTGCCGCGATCGCACCGGACGCGCCGAGTGCGCCGCCCGGATCGCCGTAGTGGCGCACGAGGCTCAACAGGCTCCCGCCCAGACCGCCGAGGAGATAGAGCGCGAGGAACGCACCGTGGCCGACGGCGCCCTCGACGAGCAGGCCGAGCAGCACGAGGAACAGCATGTTGCCGATCAGGTGCGACAGATCGGCGTGCAGGAACATCGACGCGAAGAGACGCTTCGGATCGAACGAGTCGAACTCGAGCAGATAGCGGCTCGTGAACGCCGAGCGCCACTGGCGGTCGAGCTCGTCGCGCCGCTCGCTCCAGGACGCGTAGCTCGGATCGCTCGACGGGAGTGCCGTGCGCCGTTCGATCGACGGGACGAACTGCGGGTCGCCCTGGATCGCCGGGAACACGAGCGCACTGCGCTCCGATTCGTCGGTCGCCGCGAGCGCCGCGGCGAGCTCAATCTCGCCGCGCGCCTCGAGGTGTGCGGCGTAGAGCGGGACCTCGATCCGGTCGAGCCCCGAGCTTCGCCAGTAGTCGAACGCGCGCTGCTGGACGCCCGCATCGCCGGCCTGCAGGAACAGGAACACGAACAGGTTCGCGAGGACCAAGAGGAGCGTGACCACGGGGAAGTTCGCCGCGGTCGGCTTCTTGTGCAACGGCAGGATGAGCAAAGCGGATTCCCCAGGTTCCTTCCTCCGGTGGCGATCTTAGCGGCGGCGGAGTTCACCGACGGAGGACTGGTGGGTGGAGTCACTGTGGGAGGGGCGGAAGCCCCGACAGCGCGGCGCTTCGGTCGTGACGTCACGCCGTCGGGGCCTTCGCCCCTCCCACATGTCCTCGGACGTCGCTGGCATCACCGGTGCAGGGCGGTCTGGCTTACGCTTGCGCTTCCGTCGGTTCCGGAGGTACGCGGATGCGCACCGAACGTCTGATCGTCGTGCTCGCGGCGCTGCTTGCATCGACCGTGCACGCGGCCGAATCGGCGGGCGTCGAACGCAGCACGATGACCCTCCTCGGCAACGTCGCGGGTCACCAGGAGGCCCGATACGCAGCCGACGGCCAGGTCGACGTGCACTTCGAGTTCAACGATCGCGGGCGCGGCCCGAAGCTCGACGGTACGTACCGGGTCGGCGCCGACGGCGTACCCGAACGCAGCGAGATCAAGGGCGTCGCGTACTTCAAGAATCCCGTCGACGAGCGGTTCTCGCGAGACGCGCAGGGCGTGCGCTGGAAGAACGGCAGCGAGGACGAGCAGCGTCCCGCCGCGACGAAGGGCTTCTATCTGAGCCTCGAAGGCGTGCCGGAGGAGGGCGTGATGCTTGCGCGCGCGCTGCTCGCGGCGCCGGGCCGGAAGCTCGCGTTGCTGCCGACCGGCGAAGCACGCATCGAGGAGCTCGATGCGCTCGACGTGCGCGGCGAACCGGGCAAGCGTCGCGCGGTGCTCTACGCGTTGCAGGGGATGGACCTGTCGCCGAACTATGTCTGGCTCGACGGCGAAGGGCGGTTTCTCGCTTCGACCGGCGACTGGAGCTCGATGGTCCGCGAGGGCTACGAGGATGCGCTGCCGACGCTGACCGAACGACAGAAGAAGGCCGAGCGCGCGTTCGTCGAGGCGCGCGCGAAACGCCTCGCGCACCGGCTCGAGCGGCCCCTCGTGATCGACGACGTGCGCGTGTTCGATCCCGAGACGCTCGCGGTCCGCGAGGGGCAGAAGATCGTCGTGACGGACGGACGGATCCGCGCGGTCGGCCCGCGCGAGTCGGTCGCGACGCCGGCGGGCGCCGAGGTCTGGGATGGCGCGAAGCGCTTCGCGATGCCGGGCCTCTGGGACATGCACGTGCACGTCAACGGCGTCGACGACGGCCTGCTGCATCTCGCGGGCGGCGTCACGACGGTGCGCGATCTCGCGAACGACAACGACGGGCTCGCAGCGCGGATCGAGGCGATCGAGGCGGGGCGCGAGCTCGGCCCTCGCGTGATCCGTGCCGGCTTCGTCGACGGACGCAGCCCGTACTCCGGCCCGACCAAGGTGTTCGCGGACGACGCGGACGAAGCACGCGCCGCGGTGAAGGCGTTCGCCGACCTGGGCTTCGAGCAGGTCAAGGTCTACAGCTCGCTCAAGCCCGAGCTCGTGCCGATCATCGTCGAGGGCGCGCACGAACGCGGCATGCGCGTCAGCGGGCACGTGCCGCAGGGCATGAGCGCACGACAGTTCGTCGAGGCCGGCGCCGACGAGATCCAGCACGCGAACTTCCTGTTCCTCAACTTTCTCGCCGGACCGGACGTCGACACGCGGACGCCGCAGCGCTTCTCGCTGGTCGCGAAGCGCGGCGTCGAGATCGACCTCGCAGGGCGCGAGATGCACGACTTCGTCGCGCTGCTGCGCGAGCGCGGCACGGTCGTCGATCCGACCCTGGTGGCGTTCGAGGACATGTTCCTCGACCGCCCGGGTCGCATGAATCCCGGCGCGTACCGGAACGTCGCGCGCATGCCGCCGCTCTACCAGCGCTCGATCCGCGCGGCGAGCGGCGGGCTCGAGGTTCCGGATCACCACACCGACGTGCTGCATCGCGAGTCGTACCGGCGGATGGTCGACCTGGTCGGGATGCTGTATCGCTCGGGCGTCACGCTCGTCGCGGGCACCGACGCGTTCGTCGCATTCGCGCTGCCGCGCGAGCTCGAGCTCTACGTGCAGGCCGGCATTCCGCCGGCCGAGGCGCTGCGCATCGGTACGCTCGGCGCCGCACGCGTCATGAAGCGCGATCGGGACTACGGGCGCATCGCGGACGGCTACGTCGCCGACGTGCTGCTCATCGACGGCGATCCGACCGTGCGCATCGCGGATCTGCTCGAGGTGCGGCGTGTGGTGCGCGGCGACCGGTGGTTCGAGCCCGCGGCGTTGTACGAGGCGGTGGGTATCGCGCCCTGATTGTCGCCGCGGCGTCCGAAGTCATGTGGGAGGGGCGGAAGCCCCGACAGGGCGGTGCTTCGGCCGTCGGGGCTTTCGCCCCTCCCACAGTGATTCCGTCCGCCAGCGTGACTCCCGGCGTCAGCGTGTCTCGCTGCGCCGCGGCGACACCCACATCGTGATCGCGGCCTCGAACACGCGCGTGCCGTGCGTGTCGTCGACGGCGACGGATACCTCGATCTCCCGGGCACCGGCGGCCTCGTCGATCTCCGGGATCGTCGCGGTCGCGGCGACCGGGCCGGTCGCCTTCGCGAGGTACGACACGCGCATGCCCTTCGGGATCCAGCGCATCGACGCGGGCACCGACGCATCGGTGCCGAGACCCGCGACGAGCTCCGCGAGGTTGCAGAGCGCGATCGCGTGGATCGTGCCGAGGTGGTTCGTGACGCGGCGCCGGTGCGCGATCCGCGCGACGCAGCGCCCGCGCGCGAGCGTGTCGATGCGCGGCGCGATCGACCCGAAATAAGGCGCGCGGAAGCAGACCGCGCGCGAGAACGCCCAGCGCCCGAGCGCCGAGCCGCCGAGTTTCGACCAGAGCGCGAGCGCGTTCATCGCGTCGATGCCGGTCGCGTCACGCGACCGAACGCAGTGCGGGGCGCTTGTGCCCGGCCGCCGATGCGAGCTCGGACGCGTCGAAATCGTCGACCTTGATGATCTCGTCGGTGAGACGTCGTGCTTCGATCAGCTGCTCGCGCTCGGCGGCCGTAATCGCGTTGACGGCGACCGCCTGGTCCAATTGCTGCGCCGGATCGGGCGAGGTCACGAAGCCCGCTTTGATCGCCTTCGCGAGCTTGCGCTCGATCGGCTCGGCGGCGATGACCTTCGGCAGCGCGCGGTCGAGGAAGCCGGTCCAGTGGTTCGGGCCGGTGCCGTGGAAAATGCCGCACGTGAGCCGGTCCCGGGTTTCGGACGGCGCCATCAGCAGGCTCGCGACCTTGTGGCCGGAGCGGTCGCCCGGTGCGGCTTCGCGCAGGCCGAGCGGGAACACCAGTGCACGCATAACCCACGAGAGCGGACGAACTGGAAAGTTCCTCAGCACGCCGTCGAGCGCGATCTGGATCTTGTGGATCGCGTCGTGCATCGCCCAGGCGAGGATCGGATAGTCGGCGCCGGGACGGCCTTCGTCCTCGTAGCGCTTCAGCATCGACGAGCCGATGTAAAGCTGCGAGAGCACGTCGCCGAGGCGCGCCGAGAGCCGCTCCTTCTGCTTGAGCTTGCCGCCGAGCGTCAGCATCGCCGTGTCCGCGACGAGGGCGAGCGCGGCCGAGTAGCGCGAGAGCTTGCGATAGAACTTGCGCGTCGACGCATCGCCCGGCACCGCTCCGAGCTTCGCGTGGACGAGGCCCAGCACGAACGACCGCACCGCATTCGAGATCGCGAAGCCGATGTGCGCGAACAGGATGCGGTCGAACTCGCGCACGCGCTCGTCGGCATCGGGAAGCTGCGCCGCGCGCAGCTCCGCGAGCACGTACGGATGGCAGCGCACCGCGCCCTGGCCGAAGATGATCATCGAGCGCGTCAGGATGTTCGCGCCTTCGACCGTCACCGAGATCGGGGCGCCTTCCCACGCGCGGCCGATGTAGTTGCGCGGCCCCAGGATCACTGCCTTGCCGCCGTGGATGTCGATCGCGTCCCGGCAGATTTCGCGGCCCATCTCCGTCGTGTGGTACTTCGCGATCGCGCCGGGCACGGCGGGCTTCTCGCCGTTGTCGACCGCGGCGGCGGTCTGGCGCGACAGCGCGGTGATCGCGTAGGTGTAGCCGCCGATCCTGGCGAGCGCTTCCTCGACCCCTTCGAAGCGACCGATCGGCATCTGGAACTGCTTGCGGATGCGCGCGTATGCACCGGTGTTCGCCGCGATCATCTTGACGCCGCCGGTCGCGTTCGAGGGTAGCGAGATCGCGCGGCCGACCGAGAGGCACTCGACCAGCATGCGCCAGCCGTGACCGATGTACGCCTCGCCGCCGATCAGGTACGACAGCGGCACGAACACGTCGCGGCCCGAAAGCGGGCCGTTCTGGAACGGCATGTCGAGCGGCAGATGACGGCGGCCGATCTCGAGGCCGGGCGTGTGGCGCGGGATCAGCGCGAGCGTGATGCCGCGATCGACGTCATCCGACAGCAGCCTGTCGGGATCGTGCAGCTGAAACGCGAGGCCGACGACCGTCGCGACCGGTGCGAGCGTGATGTAGCGCTTCTCGAACGTGAGCTTCACGCCGAGGACTTCGCGGCCCTCGTGCAGGCCCCGGCAGACGATGCCGTAGTCGGGGATCGAGGTCGCGTCGGATCCCGCGTGCGGGTTCGTCAGTGCGAAGCACGGGATTTCCTCGCCGCGCGCGAGGCGCGGGAGGTAGTGGTTCTTCTGTTCGTCGGTGCCGTAGTGGAGCAGCAGCTCCGCCGGGCCGAGCGAGTTCGGCACCGAGACCGTCGAGGCGAGCGTGCCCGAGACGCTCGCGCATTTCTGCAACACCATCGAGTGCGCGTACGCGGAGAACTGCAGGCCGCCGTACTGCTTCGGAATGATCATCCCGAAGAAGCGGTTCTTCTTGATGAAGTCCCAGGTCTCCGGGTTGAGGTCGGCGCGCTCGTGGCTGACTTCCCAGTCGTTGACCATCGCGCAGACCTCTTCGGTCGGACCGTCGAGGAACGCCTGCTCCTCCTCGGAGAGCGTCGCGCCGCGTTGTTCCAGCAGCTTCGGCCACTGCGGCCGGCCCGAGAACAGCTCGCCTTCCCAGCCGACCGTGCCGGCTTCGAGCGCGACGCGCTCGGTCTCCGAGAGCTGCGGCGTCATCTTCGCGTAGATCGCGAGCGCGGGCGCGACGATGTGACGGCGGCGCGTCGGCGCGTGATTGAGCGGCACGGCGACCGCCGCGAACGCCAGCGCGGTCAGCGCCGTCGCGACGAGGCTCGCATCGCTCGCGATCGCGGCGACGACGAGCGCCGCGGCGCTCGCGAGCGTCCACGTACGAAGGCCGGTGCGCACGTACGCGCACGCGAGGCCGACGAGGACGAGCGCGAGCAGGGGGATCAGGTTCGACATCGCGTGGCTCCGGGAGAAAGACGTTGCAGGTACGCCGCGATCGTCGCGGTGAAGCGATCGTTCGCATCGCCGACGACCATGTGGGTCGCATCGGCGATCGAGGTGTGTTCGGCGTGCGGTACGAGCGCCTGGAACTCGGCGATCGTGCGCTCGGAGACGAGGTCGCTGCGACCGCCGCTGACGAGCAGCACCGGCAGCGTGAGTCGTTGCGCTGCGGCCTTGAGCCGCGCGTTCCACTTGATCGCGTCGCGTGCGACCGTGTCGAGCAGCTTCGGGTCCCAGTGCCAGCGCAGGCGGCCGTTCGGCAGTGTGACCAGCAGCTTCGATAGGCGCTCGGGCGATTTCGCGCTCGCGCGATGCGGCAGATAGCGCGCGACCTCCGCCTGCGCATGCTCCACCGACTCGAAGCCGTCGGGATGCGCGTGCATGAACGTCATGATGCGTTCGACGCCGGCGGTCTCCCAGCTCGGCGTCACGTCGACGAGGACGAGCGCGTCGAACAGCGGCTCCGTGCTTTCACCCTGTGCGAGCAGCCCGACCAGACCGCCCATCGATGCGCCGACCCACACGGGCCGCGCACCGCAGGCACGCGCGAGCGTGCGCGCATCGTCGACGAAAGGATCGAGCGAGTAGGCGCCGCCCGGTACCCAGCCGCTCTCGCCGTGCCCGCGACCGTCCGCGGCGACGCAATGGAAACCCGCACTCGCTATCGCTCGGGCGGTATCGTGCCAGGCGTGGCGCGTCTGCCCAAAACCGTGCGCGAACGCGACGGTACGCTCGGCGTCGGTCTCGCCGTAGCGCGCGATGGACAGCGGCAAGCCGTCCGACGCGACCAGCGTCTCGACGGTTTCGGGCACGACTGTCAGCTCGGGGCAAGCGACCATACGGCGGAGTATGGTAGTCTGGCCTTCAAGGTGTCAATACGCCGGCGTATGGACGCGTCGAACCAGGAGCTTGCACCCCCATGGCGATGACGGCGACGAAAGGCGAGCGCACGCGGCTCAGCGCCGCAGACTGGGAACAGGCCGCGCTCGACCTCATCGCGGAGCAGGGCCTTGCCGCGGTCGCGGTCGAACCGCTCGCGCGCCGGCTGCGCGTCACGAAGGGCAGCTTCTACTGGCACTTCACCGGCCGCGACGCGCTGATCGACGCCGCGCTCAAGCGCTGGGAGCAGGCCGACGTCGAAGGCTTGATGCGCCAGATCGATCCGATCGAGGATCCGCGCGAGCGGCTCACGCAGCTGTTCCTGCGCACCAGCCACGAGATGCGCACGCACGTGATCTATTCGGCGCTGCTCAACCATCTCGACCATCCGTCGGTGCAGCCCGTGATGCAGCGGCTCTCGCTGCGCCGGATCAACTACCTCGCGCTGGCGTATCGCGCGATGGGCATGTCGCGCCGCGAAGCGATGAATCGCGCGCGCCTCGCGTACTCGGCGTACGTGGGTTTCCTGCAGTTGATGCTGCAGCTCGAGCTGCCGCGCATGAACAGCGAGGAGTTCGAGGCGTACGTCGGCCACGTCGTAGCGACTTTGATCCCCGCGCGCTGAGTCGCGCCGAGCCACGGCGGAGCTCGTTGAAACGCTTGTTGGTTTGCCATCGCGGTCCTGCGCCGCTACGGTGAAACCTAGATGCCGCAGACTGGCCGCCGACGTTGCCCGGCGCCGCGCGGCGCCGGGATTCCCTTTCGCTGTCGAGGTTGTCGTGTCGAGCACGCTTGAATCGCTGAAACGCTGGGTCGACGAGGTCGCGAAGCTGACCAGGCCCGCGCGCATCCATTGGTGCGACGGCTCGGAAGCGGAGTACCGCGCGCTGGTCGATCTGATGCTCGGCTCGGGTGACTTGATTGCGCTGAACGAGAAGACGCATCCCAGCTGCTATCTGCACCGTTCGAGCCCGTCCGACGTCGCGCGCGTCGAGCACCTGACCTTCGTCTCGACCTCGCGTCGCGACGACGCGGGCCCGAACAACCACTGGATGGCGCCGGCCGACGCGCACGCCAAGGTCGATGCGCTGTTCGCGGGCGCGATGGCGGGCCGCACGATGTACGTCGTCCCGTACTGCATGGGCCCGATCGCTTCGCCGATCTCGCGTTGTGGCGTCGAGCTGACCGATTCGCCCTACGTCGTCGCGAACATGCGGCTCATGACGCGCATGGGCGCCGCGGCGCTCGCGCGGATCGAGAAGGACGGGAAGTTCGTGAAGGGTCTGCACTCGACCGGCGAGCTCGACCCCGACAAGCGCTACATCATGCATTTTCCCGAGGAGCTCACGATCAAGTCGATCGGCTCGGGCTACGGCGGCAACGCGCTGCTCGGCAAGAAGTGCCACGCGCTGCGCATTGGTTCGTATCAGGCTCGGAGCGAGGGCTGGCTCGCCGAGCACATGCTGATCGTCGGTATCGAGAATCCGCGCGGCGAGACGCATTACGTCGCCGCGGCGTTCCCGTCGGCGTGCGGCAAGACCAACCTCGCGATGTTGATCCCGCCCGCGGCGTATCGCGAGCGCGGCTGGAAGGTCTGGACGATCGGTGACGACATCTGCTGGATGCAGCCCGGCGAGGACGGTCGGCTCTACGCGATCAACCCCGAGGCCGGCTACTTCGGCGTTGCGCCGGGCACGAGCGCGAAGACGAACGCGAACGCGCTCGCGATGCTCGACCACGATGCGATCTTCACCAACGTCGGTCTCACCGCCGACCGCCAGCCGTGGTGGGAAGGTCTCGATGACCGCATCCCGGCGTTCGACTGGCAGGGTCGCCCGTACGACGCGAAGAACGGCCCGGCTGCGCATCCGAACTCGCGCTTCACCGTGAGCGCGAAGCAGTGCCCGAGCTGGTCGCCGAAGGCCGAAGCAGCGCAGGGCGTGCCGATCTCGGCGATCGTGTTCGGCGGGCGGCGCGAGTCGCTGGTGCCGCTCGTGTTCGAGGCGCGCGACTGGACGCACGGCGTGCTGGTCGGCGCCGCGATGGGCTCCGAGACGACCGCCGCCGCCGCCGGCGCGGTCGGCGTGATGCGGCGCGATTCGATGGCGATGAAGCCGTTCTGCGGCTACAACTTCGCCGACTACTTCGCGCACTGGCTCTCGTTCGACCGCGACGGCGCGAAGCTGCCGAAGATCTTCCACGTGAACTGGTTCCGCAAGGGCGCGGACGGCAAGTTTCTGTGGCCCGGCTTCGGCGACAACCTGCGCGTGCTCGAGTGGATCATCGCGCGCTGCGACGAGCGCATCGACGCGCTCGAAACGCCGATCGGCCTCGTACCGCAGCGGAACGATCTCGACGTCGACGGGCTCACGCTGGCGCCCGAGGCGCTCGACGAGCTGCTCGACGTCGATCACGCCGGCTGGCAGCGCGAGTACGCGAGCATCGGCGAGTACCTCGAGGAGTTCGGTGCGCGCATGCCGCTAGCGCTGAAGCGCGAGCATGCGCGGATCAGCGCGGCGCTGGCGCAGGCGCCGCGGCAGGTTGTCGCGCGGCGGTCGCAGCAAGCGGCGTCGATGTAGGGGGCGCGCGGCCGACCGGCGCGAGCTCCGGCCACGTCGCTCGAGCACGCGCGCTCCGGTATCACTGTGGGAGGGGCGGAAGCCCCGACCGGAACCTCAGTCGATCGCGAGCGGCTTCCAGTCCACCGGCACACGCGCGACCGGCTCGACCACCTCGCGCGACCACGCCAGCGCCCGCTCGATCGTCTCGCCGTAGCGCTGCTCGAGCTCGGCCTTCTCGCGCTCGCGCTGTCCCGTGTCGAACTCGCGCGACGACTTCTTCGAGTCGCGCGAGAACTCGGCGGCGACGCGCGCGTCGAGGCCTACGAGCGCGTCCGGCATGCCGAGCCAGCGCGCAGACGCCGCGACCGTCGCGGCGGGACGATCGAGCATCGCGCGCATGTCGAGCGTGCGCAGACGATCCTCGCGGTCGGCGGCGAGCGCGTCGGCGTAGATCGCGAGCTGCGCGTAGTAGGTCAGCGCGCACGACTCGACCAGGTTGAACGGCTCCTCGCCCGAGAGCCCGAGCTCCGCCTGAAGCGCGGAGTCGCGGATCAGGAGCTGCGCCATCCAGCGCACCGCGACCTCGGCATGCGGCAGCTTCTTGAAGCACGACAGCAGGAACTCGCGAAAGCTCGAATAGAGCAGGATCGCGCGCGCATTCGGCGACATCGCGAGCATCGGCCTCATGAGCCGGTTGACGAGGTTCGTCGGCTTGACCAGCACGCGTCCGTCCGGCGCCCACGGCCGCCCGAGCAGAGCCAGGAGCCGCGACAACAGCGCGTCGACGCGCGGCGAACCCATGAGCTCGAGCCGCGTCAGCGTCGTCAGCGCGACCGGCTCCTTGAGCGATACCGCGGCGGGCCCGGCGTGCAGTGCGCGCGCGAGCAGTGTCGAGCCGCAGAACGCGGTGTGAAAGAGGTACGCGCCCGGTGTCGCCGCATCGGCCGGCAGCGCGAGCGCCGCATCGGGAACGCGCGTCGCGTCGGCGGGCGAAACGCCCATCCGCGTATCGAGAAACGGCGCCGAGCCGATCTGCTCGAGCGTGACCTCGAGGAACAGCCACTCGTCGCGCTCGATGTCGTAGTCGTACGGGTGGGCACCCGGATCGGCCACGTCGACGGCGATCGGGCGCCGCGGCTCGATCGCGCTCATCGCGGCAGGATCCGCGCGAGTGCCTCGCGTGCCGCGTCGAACGAGAACAGCCGCTCGACGTTGCGCACACCGGCCGCGGAAAGCCGCTGCCACAACGCCTCGTCGTGGTACAGCGTCACGACCGCGTCGGCGAACGCCTCGGCCGTGTCGGCGACCAGCGCGTCCGAGCCGGGCTCGACATTCATGCCCTCGACGGCGATCGCCGTCGCGACGACCGGCTGACCGTGCGCCATGCTCTGGTTGACCTTGCCCTTGACCCCGGCGCCGTAGCGCAGCGGCGCGACCGAGATGCGGCAGCCGTCGAGGAATGGCGCGATGTCGGGTACGTGGCCGTGCGCGACGACGCGCTCGGACGCGAGCTCTCGCACCGCGTCCGGCATCTTGCTGCCGACGATGTGGAAGCGCGCGCCGGGCAGGCGCTCCGCGATCCGCGGCCAGACCTCGCGCACGAACCACTGCATCGCGTCGACGTTCGGCGGATGCTGGAAGCCGCCGACGAACCAGATGTCGCGCCGCTCGGCGAACGGCCGGCGCGCGCCGTTGATTTCGTGCACGTTCGAAAGCACGTCGACGCGCGCGCCCGGCGCCTCGAGCGCGAGCAGCTCGCGCTCGACCGGGCTCACGACCAGCGTCACGTCGCACTCGCGCACGAGCTTCAACTCCTGCGCCTTCGTCTTCGCCGCGGCGCGCGCGAGCTCGGCGTCGCCGTTGAGCTCGGCGAGGCGCTGCTCGCGCAGGTAGTGCAGGTCGACGGTGTCGAAGATCACGCGCGCGCGCGGCGCGTGCTGGCGGAACAGCGGTACGTAGCTGACCGCGATGTAGTGGCGCAGCACGATCGCCGCGTCGAGCCGCGCGCCGTTGCGCTTCAGCCAGTCGATCGGATCGCGGTAAGTCGGGTGGTAGAGCACCTCGACGCCGATCTGCTGGAGCTCGGCCGTGTACTTCGGCACGTACGCGCGGTTGTCGGGTGCGAAGATCACCTTCCAGCCGGCCGCGACGAGCAGCCGCATCAGATTGACGAGCCGCACCGAACCCGAATCCTGGTCGGGCTCCGGCACGTACGCGTCGACGATCAGCACGGTGCCGCGAACGCGATGCTCGCGCGCGATCTCGATCGGCGTGCCGGGGCGCGGCTGGCGCGGCAGCGTGTGCTGCCAGCGCTCGACGAACTTCTCCTGGTTGACGACCTGGTAGCGCTTGATCCCGCTCGTGGTGTCGGTACCCGAGGTGACGCCCTCGAAATGCACGACCACGGACGCGGGCTGGTAGTAGACCTTGAGCTGCGCCTCGCGGATCCGGAACGCGAGGTCGGTGTCCTCGTAGTAGGCCGGTTTGTAGCGCGTGTCGAAGCCGCCGAGATCCTCGAGCAGCGTGCGGCGGATGATGATCGCCGCGCCCGAGCAGTAGTCCGCTTCGCGCACGTACTCGTAGGCGGGATCGGCCGGATCGCCGTTGCGGCCGTAGTTCCAGCCCGAGCCGTCCGAGAACACAATCCCGCCCGCTTCCTGCAGCCGGCCGTCCGGATAGACGAGCTTCGCGCCGGCGAGGCCGCAGTCGGCGTGGCGCTCGAACGTGCCGACCAGCGCCTCGAGCCAGCCCGGACGCACCGACGTGTCGTTGTTGAGGAACACGACGAAGTCGCCGCGTGCGAGCGCGGCGCCCGCGTTGCACGCGCCGATGAAGCCGAGGTTCTCCTCGTTGCGCAGCGCGCGGATTCCGGCGATGTCGGGCAGGCGCTCGGGCGTCACGTCGCTCGAACGGTCGTCGACGACGATGACCTCGAACGGCACGGTGCCCGGATGCTCGGCGAGCGACTTGAGGCACGCGAGCGTGTAGTGGAACTGGTTGTAGACCGGAATCACGATCGAAACGCGCGGCGCCTCGCTGCCCGGCACGACCGGCAATGCGTCGGCCGCGTCCTCCGGTTGCGGTATCGCGGGCAGCGGCAGCGCGGGCATCTGCGCCGCGGGCGGCGCGATCCCGCGTGCAGCGCGCGCGATCGTGCCGCCGATGCCGCGCATGCGCAGACTGCGATGCCCGCGCTTGCCGAGCTCGATCGCGCGGCGCGTGCGGAAGCGCAGCGCGGCGACGAGCGCGCGCGCGTTCCGTGCCAGCCAGCGCAACGGTTTCGTGAGCTGCCACGAGCGGCTGTTGACGACCAGCGCGTAGGAGCGGCGCAGGTCCTCGAGTTGGCGTCCGAGCTCGTCGCGTTCCGCGATCGCGCGGCCGATCTCGTGCTCGAGCGCGATGCGCTGCGCGTCGTGCCGCTCGCGCTCGGCCTGCGCCGCGAGGATCAGCGCGTCGCGCTCGGCGAGGCCCGCCTCGATCGCGGACTGCCGCTCCGCGACCATGCCGGCGAGCCGCTGGGTCTCGCGCTCGAGCTCCTGGGCCCAGCGGGTGCGGTCGCGCGCGAGACGGTCGAGCGACGCGGCCCAATCGGCGCGTGCGTCGAGCTCGGCGCGTTGCGCCTCGATCGTCGCGGCGAGCTCGGTGGCGCGCATCGCGTCGCGCATCGCGCGCTCGGCGAGGTCGGCGCTCTCGAGCGAAGCGGGGGCGAGCGATGCCGGTGCGTAGCGCGCACCGGCATGTGGGGCGAGCGCAAGCGCGGCGCGCCAGTCGGTGCTCATCGCACCGAGCGGTCGCGGCTCGAGCGTCGTCAGGCGCGACCGCACGGCGTCGAGCGCGGCTCGGTCGCGCAGCACGCGCAGCAGCGTCGGCGCGATCGCGCCGGCCTCCGGCGCGACGAGCCAGCCGTCGACGCCGTCGGCGACGCGGTCTGCGATCGCGCCGAGGCGCGTGGCGACGACCGGCACGCCGAGCGCGCGCAGCTCGGACAGCGTGTAGCTGTAGGTCTCGGCGACGCTCGCGGCGATCAGCGCGACGTCGGGCGCGATCCGCGCGATCGCCTCGGGAAGACGATCGCGCACGTAGTCGAGCTCGACATGGACGCCGCTCGTGCCGAAGAAGCCTTCGGCCGCGGCGCCGGCACCGAGCAGATAGACGTCGGCCCACGGCGTCAGCGACGGCAGCGCGTCGCGCAGCAGTGTCTCGCCCTTGCCTCCGGTGATGCGGCCGAGCACGAGGATGCGCGGGCGCGCCCGCGCCGGCGGGGAAACGTGCGCGGCCCTCGCGTCGCCGGCGAACGGCCGGAAGCCGTGCTCGACGACGCCGATGCCGGGTCGCGCAAGCGCCGGCGCGATCCGGACCGCGTTGCGGCGCACGCTCTCGCTCGGTGCATGCAGCGCAGCACCGCTGCGCGCGAGCGCGGCGAGCCACGCTTCGCGCAGCGCCCACCAGACGCCGGCGGGCTGTGGCGCGAACGGCGGCGTCGCGTCGCGACGCGCGAGCGCGGTGTCGAGCGAGCCGCGATCGAAGCGCGCGGCGGCGTCGCCGAAGTCGGCGTGCAGCACCGGCCACAGCGGGAAATAGTCGTGCAGCACGACGTGCGTCGGCTTGCCGGTCGCGAGCGCGTCGAGGCTGTGGCCGATCAGCGACGAGACCACGACGGCGTCGACGCCGTGCCGCGCGACGATCTCGTCGAGCACGGCGCGGTAACCCGCGTCCTCGATCGCGGTCGTCTCGATCGGGCGCGGCAGCGGCCAGCGCGCGACGCGCGCGAAACCCGCGGCCGGCAGCAGCAGCTCGAGCACTTCGCCGTAGCGACGCCGCGAGAAGTGCCCGCGCGCGACGAGCGCGAGATGGATCGCGGCGTCGTCGGTTTCCGCGAAGTCGCGCACGAATGCTTCCACGCCGCCGCCCCAGCCGTGCAGCACGTGCAGCACGACGGACCGGCGGTCGAGCGCGGCGTAGAGCGGGCGGCGCGGATCGATCGGTGTCACGCGCGCGCGCAAGGTCGCGAGCGGCGAGGCTGCGGGCGCATGGCGCAGGTCGTCGGGCCGTTCGGGGCCGCGCACCGTCGGCGAGCCGTCGCCGACATAGAGGTGATCGAGCACGGCGCCGCGGCAACCGCTCGGCAACGACGACGTCGCCGTCGGCGACAGCGCGCGACGCGCGCCCGGCCGCCACGCCGAGAATTCGGGCGACCACGCGAGCGTCGGTACGACGACGCGTGCGCCGTGCCACCAGGCGCCGGCGTCGAGCGCGAGCGGATCGGCCTCGAGCGTGACGCCTTCGCCGACCGGCGAAAGCTCGGCCACCGTGTTCGTGAGCGCCGAGACGACGTCGGCCTCACCCGCCGCGAGCGCACGCTCGATCCGTTCGAACGCGAACGGCGGCAGCGGCGCGTTCGCGCGCACGAGCACGACGGTGTCGTCGCCGGTGTCGCCGTGCAGCACCTCGGCCGCCGTACGGCCCGCGCTCGCGACCTCGACCGTACGGGCACGCGCGCGCAACGCGGCGAGCCACGCGGCATCGGGGGTGTCGCCGTGGACGACGACGCGCAGCTTCGTTTGGACGGCTTCGGACACTCGGGCCCCGGCCGGCGCCCGCGGCGCGGCCTTCGAATCGTGGCGGGGGCGCGATTATCGCGTAAGGTCGCGAAAAACGCGCGCTGTGCGCCCGGAACGGTCCGGCTCGGGCGCGGTCCGTTAGACTCCAGCCCCAGCTCCAGCCCTGCCACGCGTTGTCGTGGTACCACTCGCGATACGCCCGACCCGCGCCCGTTGAGCCGCTTCCCGAACCTCATACCGATGCTCCGGCGCGCCTGGCGCTGGCTGCGTGCCCCGTTCTGGCTCGGCCTCGGCGTCGCGCTCGGCTTCGGCCTTCCCTACACGATCTACCTCGACCACTTGGTGCGCGAGGAATTCGCGACGCTGACCTTCGCGCAACCGAGCCGCGTGTTCGCGCGCGCGCTCGTGCTCGAGCCCGGGACGCGGATCAGCGAGGACGCGCTTCTGCGCGAGCTCGCCGCGTCGCGTTATCGAGAAACACCGGATGCGATCCAGCCCGGCGCCTACGCGCGCAAGGGCGGCGCGTTCACGATCTCGGCGCGCGCGTATCAGGGCGTCGATGGGCCCGAGCCGGCACGGCGTTTCGTCGCGACGATCCGCGGCGGACGCGTCGCGACGCTGGTCGACGCGGGTGGAGCCAAGCTCGCGCGCGCATCGGTCGACCCGGCGCGGATCGCGACGCTCTACGGCGCGCGCCAGGAAGAGCGCCGCATCGTTCGGGCGGAGGACGTTCCGCCGCTCCTGATCGCGTCGCTGCAAGCGGTCGAAGATCGCGAGTTCAAGCACCACATCGGCATCAATCCCTGGGCGATCGTGCGCGCGGCCTGGGTGAACCTGCGCTCGGGCGAGGTCGTGCAGGGCGGCTCGACACTGACGCAGCAGCTCGTCCGAAACTTGTTTCTCTCGCGCCAGCAGACGCTCTGGCGCAAGGTGAACGAGGCTGGCCTCGCGCTGGTGATCGAGGCGCGTTATTCGAAGCAGCGCATCCTCGAGGCCTACCTCAACGAGGTCTATCTCGGGCAGCAGGGTGCGCAGGCCGTGCACGGCTTCGCAGCGGCGTCGGAGTTCTATTTCGGCCGCGAGATGGCGACGCTCTCGCCGCAGGAGATCGCGCTGCTGGTCGGGCTCGTGCAGGGTCCGTCGCTGCACGATCCGCGGCGCTTTCCCGAGCGCGCGCGCGAGCGGCGCGACGTCGTGCTGAAGGTCATGGAGGAGACGGGGCTCATCAACGGCGTCGACCGCGCGGTCGCGACCAAAGCACCGCTCGGCGTCTCGTCGCGCGCCGCGCTGCCGCGCAACCGCTACCCGGCGTTCGTCGAGCTCGTTCGCGCGCAGATCCGCAGCGATTTTCCCGACGCGAGCCTGCAGGCCGACGGGCTCTCGATCCTCACGACGCTCGCGCCCTCGGCGCAGCATTACGCCGAGACCGCGGTCGTCGAGCGGCTCGAGGCGCTCGGCGAGAAAGCTGCGAAGCTCGAGGCCGCGGTCGTCGTGACGAACACGGGAACCGGCTCGGTCGAAGCGTTGGTCGGCGGACGCGATCCGGGCGAGCCCGGCTTCAATCGCGCGCTCATGGCCGCACGCCCGATCGGCTCGCTGGTGAAGCCGTTCGTCTACCTCGTCGCGCTCGCGCAGCCCGAGCAATGGTCGCTCGCGTCGCTGCTCGAGGACCGTGCGATCGGGCTCAAGCTCGCGAACGGCAAGGTCTGGCAGCCCGCGAACGTGGACCAGGTCGAGCACGGCGACGTGATGCTGATCGACGCGCTCGCGCGCTCGTACAACTTAGCGACGGTGCGGCTCGGGCTCGACGTCGACGTGCGCAAGGTCGCGCGCGTGCTCGAGGCGCTGATTCCCGGCGCGTCGGTGCGCCCGCACCCGGCGCTGTTGCTCGGCTCGGTCGATCTTTCGCCGTATCAGGTCGCGCAGGCGTATCAGTACCTCGCGTCGGACGGACGCCCGCAGCCGCTGACCGCGGTGGCGGCCGTGCTCGACGCGCGCGGACGGCCGCTGACGCGCTACGAGCATCCGCCCGCGCAGGGCGAGCTCGTCGCGGCGGCGCGGCTCGTGGGGTTCGCGCTGCAGGAAGCGGGGCGCTCCGGTACGGCTGCCGCGCTCGGCGGGCTCGGCCTCGGGCATCTCGCCGTCGCCGGCAAGACCGGCACCAGCAACGATCAGCGCGATTCGTGGTTCGCGGGGTACACCGGCTCGCACCTCGGCGTGGTCTGGATCGGCGCCGACGACAACACCGAGACCGGCCTCTACGGCTCGACCGGCTCGCTGCGGATCTGGGCGGCCTTGTTCGCGAAGCTGCCGACCGCACCTCTGGCGCTGAAGCTCGGCGATAATCCCGCGCTCGCGTGGGTCGACACCGAGCTCGGCCGGACGGTCGACGAGGGCTGCGAAGGCGCACGGCAGATCCCGTTCGCGCGCGGCCACGAGCCTATCGGTGTCGAGAACTGCGGCGACTGGCGGTTCTCGGACTGGTTCGATCGCGACGACGAGCGGTACGAGCGCTACGACGGCGACCGCGACGCCGAGCGGGCGTACGACGAGGCGATGCGTACGGCGGAAGCGCGGCGCATCGAGCGCGAACGCGAAGCGCGCGAGCAGCCGCGGCGACGGCGCTGGCGCGACTGGTTCAGACGAAACGATCGAGACGATGACGAAGACGACAACGACAACGATGACGATGACGATGACTGAAGGTGCGCGGTCGATGCGCGTCTGTCTGGCGGGCGCACTCGCCGCGCTTATCGCGGCCTGCTCGAGCACCGAGCGGCCGCCGCCGAAGCAGGCGAAGCTGGTGCAGCGCGACTGGGTCGCGCACGTGCGCGCGGAGGCGGCCGGCGTGCCGTCGGCGGTCGACGTCGTGCCGCTCGTGGATCCCGAGCTCGAGGATCTGCGCAAGAGCGCGAAGCAGCAGGAAATGCACGGCGAGCTCGAGGCGGCGGCCGGCACGATCGACCGTGCGCTCGCGCTGAAACCGGAAGACCCGACGCTGCTGCAGTGGCGCGCCGAGCTCGCGCTCGCGACGACGGCGTGGCGCGACGCGGAGCGCATCGCGCAGCGCTCGTACGACTTGGGGCCGCAGCTCGGCGAGATCTGCGTGCGCAACTGGCTGACGATCGAGGCCG
>Ga0187892_10002627_pt1 | contig 35188 bp, 35 predicted proteins | sample MA1701073metaG_FD_139345 | JGI IMG/M metagenome (GOLD analysis project Ga0187892, IMG submission 139345) | Bio-ooze microbial communities from a basaltic lava cave in the Kipuka Kanohina Cave System on the Island of Hawaii, USA - MA170107-3 metaG ... | reverse complement strand
TCCCCCCGATTTTCTCGCAACTCCGGTGTGATCCAGTCCATGTCTAAAAACTTATAGACGTCTTCTTCGTTGGCAAAGGTATGAATCGTGCCCTCCTTTTTGATGCCGTGTTCGGAAATGCTCAAACCCCGCCCTTGGGCCCAGCTGCGCAGGGCCACGTTGTGCTCTTTGGAACCGGTAAAATGCTGCAACAGTGATCCGTACTCTTTTTCGGGCAGGATTTCTAAGTCAAGCTGGATACTTTCTTTGTGAATAACCGTCGCTTTGGTATCGCCTTTGGCAATGACTTTGTCGACATCGGGATGCGACGTGAACGCGTCAAGGGCTTGGGCGGGTTGTGACGAGGCACAGACGAAGTCGATGTCACCCACTGTCTCATTCATCCGGCGCAGGCTGCCAACCGCATGGACTTGCTTCACACCGGGAATTTTTTCGAGCATGTCAGTAATATGGCGGGCAATCGGCTCGGCAATTGGTAAAAGTGCCCGGCCGGTAATGCGCTTTAAAATGTCGATTCCGCGCAATATGTTGTCCCGCGTTTTTTCTTTGAACCACTTGTCTCCTTTGCCCGCCTTCAAGAGCGATTCCAGCTCTTCAATCGTTTGTGCATTCAACTCTTTGTATAGTTTCTGGGCGGTCTTGGGTCCCACACCGGGGATCTGCATAAAAAGGATCGTTGGTGCGGCAACGCGGTGTTTGAGCTGCTCGAAGTACTTGAGTTTTCCGGTTTTGATGAGTTCTCCAATCCGTTTAGCAATTCCCTGCCCTATCCCTTCCAGCCCGTCCAACCCTTTAATCCCTTTTTCTTTGTAAATATCATTGATGTCTTCTGCTAAAAACTCGACCGTTCGTGCAGCATTACGATAGGCAATAATTTTAAAGGGGATCTCAGTTTGAATCTCGAGGATGTCGGCGATATCGTAAAGCACTTTAGCGATTTCTTTGTTGTTCATAGGACGCTTTTAGTCGTTTCAATTAATTCTTCCAGACTCAGGTATGAATGTTGCGCGTCACCCATGGTGTCAGACCCGGAAAGCAACATCTTCCCGCTGTGGTGTAGAAACCATCGAGCTTCTTTATCCTTCTCGCGCAAGACGTTGTACACGGGCGTAAAATCAACGTCCGATCGGGTACTTGCCCGGAATTGCCTTCGACCATGCTTCGTATCGGCAAGGATAACAAAGTCAAATCCCTCATCGTACGCCATGCGATCGGCAGCTTTTAGTGGGTATCCTTCTAAGGCAACAGCACGAAATCTCCCCGCTCGAAATTCCTTCCGAGTCGGCCATAATTGTGCCGTTTCTTCCCAACCCCGGTTTTCGATGTAGATGCTCTCCATAAAGTCCAATCCCTTTCGCACCACAGTCACATCGGAAAATCTTTTCTTCATCCCATTAACAATCGCTTCGGGTAAAAACTCACGAACTATATGGGGGTACTGATAATTTTCTGCAAAGTCGGTCATGCGTGCATGTTCGACAATGGCCTCTAACGCACGTCGCTTATAGGTCTCTTTAGGCAACAAACCAGTCCCATCGAGATATTTATAGATGAGTGTCGCCGCGGAGTCATGCATCTTACCGGTATGCTCGTCGAACGCCCCTAGTCCTGTCCCGATGAGGATCTCGGAAGCCTTTGGCCTCCTTACCCCGGTAGCCACTGGTGATCCTTGGGCGACGAACCGTAATCGGAATCTCTTGTAGTCAGGATGATAGCGCGACAGCAGCCAGATGGCACAGATTTCATCCAGGTGGGGGCTTTTATGCGTCACAATAGTTTTCATAGAATATCCTGCTAAACCACTTCTATTAAGTGTCCGGGGATATCGGAGAGAAATCGAGATGGCGAATTCTCTTGGTGGATCCCATACAAGTTTCTCGAACGTGCGTTTAGTAAATAAAGTCGGTCTTTGGCCCGTGTCATACCGACGTAGCAGAGTCGGCGCTCCTCTTCGAGCTGCGCCGGATCGGTAGCACTCCTTGCGTGGGGAAACAAACCCTCCTCCATACCGACCATGAAAACGACCGGAAACTCCAAACCTTTAGCAGCGTGAAGGGTCATCATTGTCACGGCGTTGGCTCCCTCGTCGTAGCGATCCACATCGGTCGTGAGGGCAACCTCGGCCAAAAAATCGGACAGCTCGGAAAATTGCTGAGCTACCGTTTTCAATTCATTAATATTTTCCGCTCTCGTATCCCCTGAGAGGATGCCATCCTCTAAATATAACCCGTATCCGGTTTCAACCATAACGTGCTCTATGAGTTCGTCTACCTTCAGAGTGCCCGCCAGCTGGCGCAGTTTGTTTATGGTGCCAAAAAATTTCTGAACCGCAGGATGGTCAACTGCCTCTGGACGGCCGGCATCGAATGTGTGTCGGACTGCTCCCACCAATTTGTCGCCGATGCCGCGTCGCGGCACGTTGATGATCCGCTCCAGCGACGCCCAGTCGTTCGGATTATCGATCAAGCGGAGGTAGGCCAGCAAATCTTTGATTTCCCGACGCTCGTAAAATTTCAGTCCCCCGACAATTCGGTACGGCATGCGGGCCCGGACAAAGACATCCTCCAGGGCACGACTTTGAGCAAAGGTTCTGAAGAGAATTGCATACCGATTAAGATTCTGTCGTTCCACCTGCGATGCACGACCAAGATGTTCGGCAGAGATTCCAATAAGCTGCGCTTGGCCGACGCCGACGGTGGCATAAGAGCGGATCTCGGCCAGAATAAATTCACTCTCATCGATTTCGTCTTCTGCCTGGTACATCGTCACGGGAGCACCACCTTTCCGAGCGGTCCACAGATTTTTCTTACGCTGCAAAATGTTCTTCTCAATCACTTGGTTCGCGGCGGAAAGGATCGATTCCGTCGAGCGGTAATTTTGCTCCAATTTCACGACCTTCGCCTCAGGATAATCTCGTTCGAAATCGAGGATGTTTCGGAAATCCGCCCCGCGCCACCCATAAATGGCCTGCGCATCGTCCCCGACGACACACAGGTTGCGGTGGCCTGCGGCCAGCAACTTGGTCCACAGGTACTGCACCTTGTTCACGTCCTGGTATTCGTCGACCATAATGTAGCGAAACTGCTGCTGATACTTCTGCAAAATGGTGGGATGTTTTTGCAAGAGTTCGACAACCTTAAGGAGCAGGTCATCAAAATCGAGCGCCTTTGCTTTAGCAAGGCCACCCTGGTAGTGCGAAAAAGCTCTTGCGACGGTCCGCTGGAATGGGCCGACGGAAGCCGCCGAGTATTGTTCGGGGCTTAAAAGATCGTTTTTGGCACGGGAGATGGCTGACGCGATATCGCCCGCCCGGTACAGTCGGGTGTCGAAACCCAATTCTTTCATCTCTCTGGCAACCAGCGTTTCACTGTCATCGGCATCGTAAATCGTAAAATGGGAAGACACACCCAGATGCTCTGCATCGCGGCGGAGAAGCTTGACGGAAATGGCATGGAATGTCCCGAGCCAGGACAGGTGCACCTCACCGCCAGAAAGATGCGTCACCCTGTTGCGCATTTCCCCGGCCGCTTTGTTGGTAAAGGTTACGGCAAGGATATTAGCCGGACTGACGCCCTTCTCCTTGACCAGGTAGGCGATCCGGTGGGCGATGACCCGGGTTTTTCCTGAACCCGCCCCGGCCAAAATCAGGACCGGTCCTTGGGTGGCCAGCACCGCATCTTTCTGGGCAGGGTTTAGCTCGGTCAGCATCTTGCCAGTATACGTCTAGACATCAGGAGAAAAAAGAGTAGACTACCCTCGATGTCCATTCGACAAGCTCAAGACACGCTGAGCGACCAAGGAATCGAGGCATGACAATAGCAAACCCTACCAAGGAAGTCTTTGCTGATCTTTTGGAAGAACTGGCCGAACTCTATGACCGGGCGTACGACGGAGCGGTGATGAAACTCTATAAAGAGGTTCGTCCGCCAAAAGTCTTCTTGCAATTTCTCCACTCGATTGATCCGGAAGGATTTTTTGTCGTGGAGGACAGGGGAGAAATCCTTGGCCTCATTTCGATCCACCGGGAATGGCGGACGACTGACGGGGATATGGTGACTGAAATCCAAGAGTTGGCTGTTGACCCGGGCGCCCGCTCCAAAGACGTCGGCCATCATATTCTTTTGAGAGGACTAGAATTTGCTCGGGATAAAGGATTACCGCGCGTAGGGACTTGGGTCGGGGAGAAAAACCTCCGCTCACGACAAATTTTGACCCAAGCCGGATTCCGGCAGAAGTACAGTTGGGGAAAGTGGGTTCGGTTCGAAAAAACAATTAGGCCGGCCTAAAAATAATCGTGAGGGAAACGTCGTTTTCCTTTGTCCCGCGCTCGCGGGCATTGCCCGCCCTTCAGGCAGGCTCGCTCCTCCCTTGCCACTGTAAAGGTATTATTGTCTGCGATGCTGCGGTGACAGTCGTTCTTTGGTGAACGGGATTTTTGTGTTGAGTTCTCGGGCAAGGTCGTCCGGCAATCCGAGCTTTTGCACCGATTCCTGGTCAGGAACCCACTGATATCGGGCAAGTGCAACGGTCAAATCCTGATGGACTGCAACACCGTCTTTTTCGAGATCGGCTTTGTGGCCGAGCTGCCCTCCGTGATAGCCTTTGGCGAGTCCCCCGAATCTGTTCACTACTCGTTGCCAGGGAAGGTTTGACGGCCCTGCATGCGCAATCCAGCCGACTTCGCGGGCGGCTCGTGGGATTCCGGCCAACAGGGCAACTTGCCCGTAGGTGACGACTTTGCCGCGGGGAACCATCGCGACGATTTCGTAGACCCGTCTTCTAAACTCCCCGTGCTTATATTCCATTGCTAATAAGTTTTAGGGCGGCCAGGAATATCGCTGCCAAGACAATCAAGCGGAACACCCGCTGTGAGAGATGATCGACGACTCGCAATCCGACCAGTGTACCAATAACTGCCAGGGGGACGAGAAGGAGGATGGTCGACATCGATACATTGGAGAGGTACCCGCTCGCAAGGTAGACCGGAATTCTCGTCGCATCAACGAGAACCGCCAGGAGCGCGGACGTGCCGATGTATTCCTCTTTCTTCATGCCGAATGCCTGCAGCGAAGCGGAACGAATCGCCCCACCTGCACCAAGAAGGCCGCCAAAAAAACCGGTAAGGATCCCGCCGATTGTTTCATTTCCATCTGAACGGGCGATGTGAAACCTGGGGTGGGTCCATTCGAAGAAAACGAGCAAGAGCAAAAATATTCCCAGAAGAACGGCGAGCGATTCGCTGGGAATGGCCCGAACCAACAACGCCCCAAAAAGCGTCGCGACAACAGCGGGGAGACCAAATCGAATCATGAATGTGCGATCGATTGCCGGACGGAACTGGTAAAGTCGCACAAGCGCACCAATGATGTGGAAAATGGCCACTACGGCGAGGGCGGTTTTGATGTCGAACACGAACGTCGCCAGCGGGGTCAGGATCGTTGATGAGCCAAAGCCGACTACCGCGGCCATGACCTCGGTCAATAGAGCAACGATCAGAAACCAGATTGGAAGAACCATGACCTTACTGTACCATATGTAGTAGTCGTGTTCTCCTGAAGCTATACAGGTATTGTGGAAAGGGAGGAGCGAACGAAGCCGTAGGCCCGCCTTTGGCGGGTGAGTGGTTGGGACAGGGAAAACGACGTTTTCCCTCCCAGCAAAGGAGGGCAGTGATAATAAAAAATTACCGCGAACTGGCGACGAGTCCGCTGCGGGAAGCCGCACTCGACATCATTGAGATGGGCTTAGGCGCCTTGCAAAGCGAAACGATTATTCGCGAACAGGTGTCGGTCAGCGGACACACCCTTCGCATCATGGGGAGGGAATTTGATCTGTCGCGCTACACCCGCCTCTTTGTCATCGGTGTCGGAAAGGCGGCGGTCGGCATGGGGACGGCGATTGAAAACATTCTCGGCGAGCGTATCACGGGGGGGTACATCTTGGATCGCAAGCGCGGCCACTTTGATCGGCTAACCGGCCTCGTGGGAACCCATCCCGACCCCTCCGAACAGAACGTGGTGGCGACCCGAGAAATGCTGGAGTTTCTTTCCGGCGCGGACGGCAAGTCGTTGGTCCTCGTTCTCATTTCCGGCGGCGGATCGGCGCTGTTGACCGCCCCCCACGGGATCACAGTCGCCGAAAAGGCCGCGATTGCTCGAACACTGATGAATAACGGTGCCACCATTCATGAACTCAACACAGTGCGCAAGCACCTATCCGACGTGAAAGGTGGGCAGCTCGCCAAGTTTGCCTATCCGGCCACTGTCATCTCCCTCATCCTCTCCGATGTTCCCGGCAACGACGTATCGACCATCGCCTCCGGACCGACGGTGCTGGACAACAGTACGGTTTCCCAGGCAGAGAGGATTGTCAAAAAATACCACGCCTCCCCTCCTCCCTCCTGGCAGGAAACTCCCAAGGATCCGAAATATTTTGAGCGTGTCACTAACATTGTCCTGGGGACGGCGGCCAGTGCCTTTGGACCAATGGACAGGCAAGCCCGCGCGCATGGATTTACTCCCAGGGTGCTCTCTGACCACGTAACCGGCGAGGCGAATCGGGTCGGCCGTGGTATGCTGAAAAGGGTCCGCCGTGGCGAGGCGCTCCTGGCCGCCGGAGAAACAACGGTCAAAGTCAGAGGAACCGGTCACGGTGGCAGAAACCAGCAGCTCGTTCTTGCGAGCCTTCCTTCTCTTAGAGATGGACAACTCATTCTCTCGGTAGGGACGGACGGCCACGATAACACTGATCACGCGGGAGCGCTGGGCGACGAAGGAACCGTATCAAAGTCGAAGGAGAAAAAGCTCGACCCAAAAACGTACGCCGCTCGCAATGATTCGTATACCTTTTTTACTCTCACAGACGACGCGATCGTGACCGGTGAACTGGAATCAAACTTTGCCGATCTAATTGTATGCCTCTCCAAAAAATCTTAGACTTCTTCACCGTTCAAGCTCCTCCGCAGCCGCCGGTGGGCAGTGTTGACGATGCGCTCCTACAAAAGCTTGCTGGGGCAGCAGATGCCGACGTTGCACTTGACCAGGAATCGCTCGACTACTACGCCATCGATGGCAGTGTTTTTACTCTAAAACCGAAGGCGATCGTCTTTCCGGCGACCGCCAAAGAAGTGGTGAAAACCGTTCAGTTTGTCGTCGAGCAGGCAAAAAAGGGTGTCTACCTCCCCTTGAGCGCACGGGGGAGGGGATCCGACCAGGCCGGCGGACCGTTGGGAGAGGGAATTATTGTCAACTTCGCTCAGCACATGACCGCCGTGGAGGAAGTGTCGGACGATCGGCTCCGCGTCCAACCCGGCGCTCGCTACGGGGAGGTCCAAACGCTTCTTAAAGCCAAAGGAAAATACCTGCCCCCCTATCCTGCTTCGATCGAGATTGCCACGATCGGTGGGGCGGTTGCCAATAACTCGGCTGGCGAAAAAACAGTCAAGTATGGGGCAACACGGGACTTTGTGGAGCGTCTGGAAGTCGTCTTATCAAACGGTGACTTGATCGAAACAAAACGGCTCAACGAAGAGCAACTCGCGGCCAAGAAAAAACTCGACACCTTTGAGGGTTGCCTCTACCGAGAGGTGGACAAGCTCATCACCCAAAACAATGAGCTGATTGATCTCCACCACCCGGCTGTCCACAAAAATAGCGCGGGGTACAACCTGTGGGACATCAAACAGGATGGCTACTTTGATCTTTCCCAACTGATCGTTGGGTCCCAGGGGACCTTGGGGCTGGTGACGGACATTACCTTTCGCATCGCGGACCACCCCAAGCGACTCGGACTTTCTATCGGGTACTTCCATGATCTTGACTCGGGGGCAAAAGCGGTCAAAGAATTACTGCATCTGCGGCCATCGGCGGTGGAGCTCGTTGACCGATACTTGATCGACATTGTTTTGAAGCAAGACCCCAAGCTGATTTTCGGCTTGATCCCCAAGGAAAAACCGGCCATTGTCATTTTGGCTGAATTTGACGATCAGACGCGCGGGGCGATTGATAAAAAGCGGTCCATGGCGCAGATGATCTTCAAAAAGTACGCCTACCACCAAATCGATACCGATGACCCCAAGGACCAAGAGAGAATCTGGAAAATTCGCCGCTCGGCAGCAGCGGTGATGTGGACGGTCGACGGGTCGACCAAGGCAGTACCGATTATTGAAGACGCCATCGTTTCCCCGGCCTTTTTAACCGAATTCTTTGAGAAAGTTTACGCCCTCTTCAACAAGTACGGCCTGGCCATCGCCATCTGGGGTCATGCCGGCGACGGCAATTTCCACATGCAACCCTTCCTCGACCTAGGCAAGGAAGGAGATCGAGAAAAGCTCTTTAAAGTCATGGATGAGTTTTACCAAATGGTTTACGAGCTGCACGGCAGTCCGTCGGCGGAACATAACGACGGTATCCTTCGTTCCCCGTATCTACCACTCTTCTACGGGAAGGAGATGTACAACCTCTTCTACCAGGTGAAAAAGCTATTTGATCCGCAGGGAATTCTTAACCCGCACAAAAAAATTGGGGTGACCCGAGAGTTTCAAAGAGCCCATTTGCGGCATGAATATTCCATGGCGCATCTCAAGGTGGATCGGGAAAAACTGACCCGGTAGCACTATTTTTTACTCGTTCCCCGCTTGGGGTCGTAGGCCCGTTCATCTGGACCAGTCGCAATAGGGACCGGCGCGTGAATAAAGAAGGATATCGCAAAAAGCAAAATTGCCAGAACTAGGTAGGCGACTCCGGAAAAGAGGATTAACCGGGTGATGTCGCCGCCCATCGTTTCGGCTAATCCCCGGACACTTTCCTGGAGCACGGCGGGTAGATTCGAATCCTCACTCACCCGTGAAAGTAAGAGCTGCGTACCCATCAAGCCGAGGCCACCGACAAGGGCGACCATGAGCCCCCCGACCAAAAACACATAAGCCGGTCTCCGCAGACGACTGCGGCCGTGATTGATCGCGGCCAGGAGTACTAAAAGCCCCAGGACAATGTACGGTGCGTACCGCTGCAGCTGCTGCGCCCGCCCGTAGATACCTTTGAGCAGCGCGAGGCCGCCGCCTCGTTCATCGACTCTCGACGAATCGGCCAGGGTGAGATCATCAGGATACTCTTCTTCGAGTGCCGTCCGTTCGTCGGCTGACAGAGTCGGTTCGATTTCTGCTTTGAGTTCCCGCAGGTCAAGGGTGATCTGCAGCTCTTTCTCACCCCGCATCCAACGGTAGAGACTGGTCATGGCCGGCTCAAACGCGGCACGTGCCCGTTCGGGAGTCAGGTGTTCCGCTACCACTGCTCCGATATCCCCCTCTTCACCCTCTTCGCGGGGGGCGTTTTGGGCCACATCGACAATTCCCGCGTAGATGTTGTGCTCGGCGGCCTGCTCTTTCACATACTCTTCGGAGAAAACCGTGCGGTTCGCCACAAAGGAGAGCGTCGTTACTACCAGTAAGGGAATGGCAATAAGAATGATGATGGACGAAGCAAAATTTCGAAAAAATTCCATAGACTTACTCTATCACAAAAGCCCCTGATCGGGGCTTTTGTGATCTCTTGAAGAATGGGCCAGCTGTTAGGCGGCTTTATCTTCTGCGGGTGCCTCTTCGGCAGCCGGAGCGTCATCTTTGGAAGCACGAGGACCACTGAATCCGCCCTGATCATCACGCTCTTCGCGTGGTCGGGCGATGTCGACGACGATTTTTCGCGGACCGTTGGTGCTTTCGAGCTCCGTACCGTTGAGCTCTTTGACGGCCTTTTCCGCATCCTCATCCGTCTCCATCTCGACGAATCCGTATCCCTTGCTTCGACCAGAGAACTTGTCGGCGATCACTGTTGCCGACGCTACTTTACCGACCTTCTCGAACAGTTTCTGAAGGTCTTCTGACGTGGTAGCCCATGGGAGGCTACCGACGAAGAGTTTCTTCGCCACGTTGACTCCTTCGAACAGAACTTTTTCACTCTCTCCGACTCGACAGACGGAGATCCTCGTACCTCGATCCTCGTCTAGTTGAGCCGAGAACCTACGAACGATTGGCTCAAGTCTGACAGAAATGTATGTAATCGTCAATATTACTTGACGACGACCCGGCCGGTCATCTCGGCCGCATGCGATGAACAATGGTACGGGTATTCGCCAGGATCGGCGAACGTATGGGAGAAGGTGTCGTTTTGGGATAGTGCTTCGGAGTTCAGGGCCAGAAAAAAGGTGTGAAAGGGATGGGTGTCGGCATTGACATAGTGCGTTTCGGCATCCATATTCATCCACGTCACTTTGGTCCCCCGAGAAACGACGATGTAGGCGGGTGAAATGGTCGTATTGACAAGCTCGATGGCGACCTCGGCTTTCCCTGTCATATCCTCGTACTTGCTCACCTGTGTCGAGTCGATGGTGAAGGCAAAGGTACCGTCGTGGCAGGATCGATCCGGCCAGCAGGCAGTGTAATGAACCGTATAAATACCATCCGGGGCCGCCTTCATAACCCTCCGCATAGAGCGCTTATTGGGATCAAGGATCGTGGCACCACTTCCGTAATCCACCCCTCCCTTTTCGATCGTGATCGTTGAGTTATCCGCCAAGTCAAAGTTGAAGTTAATAACTATGTTCATCGGTGCCACGGCATAGACTTCGTTATGCGCCGGTGTCGAGTCTTCGAAGTGGGCGGACTTGACCTCTTGGATTCCCGTATCCTTCGTAGTGACCGGAGCGGATGGAGTAGTCGAGGTCAGGGGAACGGGAATGGACGACGGAGCGCTTGGGGTTGATGGTTCCTGATCAGCATCTTGGGTTGTGTAGAAGTAGTATCCTCCACCACCCAAGGCGGCAAGCACAAGGACAAGAAGAATCACGGATAACGCTTTCATGCCTTCATCGTAACAGAGCGGTCAAGAAAGAAAAACGAGAGCATGAGGAGCCATCCAACCAAAATTCCGACAAACGCAAGGGTGAGTGGCCCCCTGGTCATCTCAGCCCAAAAGGTAACCGCCTGCTCCAGGAAGAACAGGGTGATCGTCAAATTCACAACCATAAAGAGTGCGTGGTAGGAGCCGAAGGAATTCCAGCGCCAGGGCTTCGGCATGGTCCAATTTACATGCTTGAGGGTGGCTTGTTCGAGGTGCACGAACGTCGTGATCGCAATTGAGGCAAAGATCGGTAGCCAGTAGGTACCAACGGGATCAAAGGGCAGCTGGGTGAGCACCCAAATAATCAATCCATTGACCATCGGGAGAATCAGCAAATCACCCCAGAAGGCCGCCTTGTATTCGGTCCAGCCGCGCAGTTTTTTGTACTCTGCAGAGGCTAATTGGGTGTAGAGGAAATGTCCCAGCGCCCAGGCCCCAAAACCAGCTAGCAGCGTGAGTGTCCCCGTGGTAACGGCAAGGACAACCGGATCAGGCTGGATTGGCATCAACAGATTTAAGTTCTACCTTATTCGTTTCTGTATCGTACAAGGCGTAGTGGGCTTTGCTGTCGTACATGCCCATGACTTCCCCTGGATTGAGAATGATGGTTTTGCCAGCTTCTCGTAGGTCAACCCGATGGGTATGACCGTAACAAACTAAGTCGTATTTTCCGCTTTTCGCGAAATCCTCTGCTTTGTCGGGATAATGGTTCATAGCGATTTTTTTGCCGCCAATGACGAGAAAGGCGTCATCTCCGTGTATTGTGATTTGTGAAAACGGCTTAGCCCTTTCTTCGCAATGCTTACGGTCTCCATCATTGTTCCCCCAGACAATATGGGTTCGTTTACTATATTGCTCGCCGATCGCCTTGACTGAAAATGGAGCAATGATATCACCACAATGGAGCATCTCGTCCGTATCTTTGACTGCAGCAAGAACTTTTTTGAGGTTTTCCAAATGATCGTGGCTATCAGCCAGGACGACGATTTTCATGACTTTTCTAAATGGGTGACATCGTTCCAGGCGATAAGTCGCCATCTGCCATCAGTAAATTCGCATATAGTAATACAGGCATTGCTGAGTCGTAAAAAACCGCCTTCGATAACCTGATGGAAGATATCTTCCGTAAATGACTTGTTGAGCATCACGGTGAGTAGAATCGTACGTAGAAATGTTCCGTGGGTGCTGACTAGTATATTGTTCTGTCTGAACTTTTGAATAAAACTAATAAATTTCTCAGAGCGCGCTTTCAAATCGAAAAAATTTTCCTCATCAGAAAAATGCCAATTTACGTCCGTGCGATGCATAGTAATGAGTCGTGCAATGCGGAGCACCTCGGGATCATCGATCTCCTTGCCGTAAAATTCAGATGGTCGCCGACGCTCTCTCAACAGATCAGATATTTCAACTTTCTTTTGGACTACTCTATTAATAATCTCGGCAGTTTCTTTGGCTCGTGGATAATCGCTAGTGATGATAAGATCGATTGGTATAGCTTCGAAACGCTTCGCCAGAAGTCCGACTTCTTGCCTACCCTGCTCAGTCATGGGAGCCTCCGGACCGTAATATCTTGTATCCTTGTTAGAAGCACTTTGACCGTGACGAACAAAGTAAAGCTTCATGCCGGTGGTTTCAATCCCGATTTCACAAACCCGCACTCCGGATTGCCGGCCAAAAAGCACTTTTTATACTTGCGGACTTTTGCGGTCCCCGGATCAACGACGCCACACGGACACGGATCGTTTCTGCCTACATCAAATGTTGGACCCGTCGAGGCCGCCACCGGCGTAATACCCGGCATCGGCCCGCTCGTCACTTCTTGGCCGGCCTTCCGTACCGTTACCTGGACACCGGGGGTCGTTGTCTGGACTGGCGCAGGGGCAGGCGCGGCCATTTCTTCTTCCGTTGCCATCGCCTCCGCCGTTGTATCCTCCTCCGGCTGCTGGATCGCTCCGCCGGCTAGCCGTTCATCCGCCCCTTTCTCCACTACCCGTCGCTGCTGTAACACGCCCTGCGGCGTGGTCACCCCCTCTTGCCGCAGTTCGAGATTCAACAGCATCTCCACCACCCGGTCAGAAATGGCATTCTGCAAGCCCTGGAAAAGCTCAAAGGCCTCGTGTTTGTATTCGACCAAAGGATCGCGCTGCCCGTAACCCCTCAGAGCAATCCCCTCCCGCAACTCTTCCATGGTGTTCAGGTGTTCGATCCAGAGCGTATCAATCACCCGCAAAAAGACGAACTTCTCGACTCGTTTGATTGTTTCTAACCCGTACTGTTTGACTTTATTCTCGTACGACTTCCGCTCCTCCTCACTCATAAGGTTGGCCACCACCTCGCGGACGTCTGGGGCATCCAAAATTTCTTTCCGCTGGGCGTAAATCCTCTTCCGGTGCTGATTCATGACATCGTCGTACTCTAAAAGGTGTTTTCTAATGTCAAAGTTGTGCCCTTCTACCTTCTTCTGGGCCTGCTCAATGGAGCGGGAAATGAGCGAATGTTCGATCGGTTGATCTTCGGGTAGTCCCAAGCGATCCATCAACCCCTTCAGCCGATCCCCGCCAAAAATCCGCATCAGGTCGTCTTCCAGGGAGACATAAAATCGCGAGGTCCCCGGGTCTCCTTGCCGGCCGGAACGGCCCCGCAGCTGGTTATCAATCCGCCGCGACTCGTGCCGTTCCGTACCGAGAACGTGCAATCCGCCCAAGCCCTTCACTTTCTCGTGTTCCTTCTTCCACTTCTCAATCTTGTCCTTTTTAGCTGCCTCCCGGCCTTCCGGCGGCTTGCCTCCCAAAATAATGTCCACACCGCGGCCAGCCATGTTCGTTGCCACCGTCACGGCGCCGACTCTCCCGGCGTTGGCAATAATCTTGGCTTCCCGCTCATGATGCTTGGCGTTCAGAATCTCGTGCGGAATGTTGGCCTTTTTGAGGAGTCTCGAGAGTCGTTCGTTCTTTTCAATGGAAATCGTGCCCACCAGAACCGGTTGACCGGCTTTGTGCTTTGCTTGGATTTCCGCTGCCACCGCGGTGAACTTCCCTTCCTCCGTTTTGTAAATCATGTCTTGAGCGTCCTGACGGACCATCGGCTTGTTGGTCGGAATCTCCACCACGTCCAACTTGTAGATCTTGTGAAATTCTTCCGCTTCGGTCGCTGCAGTACCGGTCATCCCGGCCAGCTTTTCGTACATTCGAAAAAGATTCTGGAAAGAAATGGTGGCCAGCGTTTCGCTCTCGCGCTTGACCTCCACCCCCTCTTTGGCTTCGATCGCCTGGTGCAGCCCGCCTGAGTAACGGCGGCCATGCATCAGCCGGCCGGTAAACTCATCGACGATGATGATTTCGCCATCTTTGACCACGTATTCCTTGTCCCGTTGGTAGAGGGTATGGGCTTTGAGCGACTCCTCCAGGTGGTGGACAAGATTGACGTGCTCCGGCGAGTAGACGTTGGGGATACCCAAGAACTCCTCAACTCTCTTAATGCCTTTATCGGTCAAAGCCGAGGCACGCATTTTTTCGTCAACCTGGTAGTCTTCGTCTTTTTTGAGACGCGGGACAAGCTTGGCAAACTGCTGGTAGAGTTGAGCCGATTCTTCGGCCGGGGCGGAAATAATGAGCGGGGTCCTAGCCTCGTCAATCAAAATCGAGTCTACCTCGTCGACAATGGCAAACGAATGATTCCGCTGCACCATCGCCTCCAAGGACATCGCCATGTTGTCCCTAAGGTAATCAAATCCGAATTCGTTGTTGGTCCCGTAGGTGACATCGGCGGCGTAGGCTGCTTTCCTGGTGACCGGGACGAGATTTTCGATCTCTAAAGTCTGCCGATCCTCTTTGCCGACCACGGGTTTGTAGAGGAGGGAGGTCTCGTGCCCGATGGCGGCTACGGAAATACCGAGGGCGTCGTAAATCGGACCCATCCAGTCGGCATCGCGCTTAGCGAGGTAGTCGTTGACGGTGACGATGTGGACGCCCTTGCCTGTGAGGGCGTTGAGATAGGCAGGCAGAGTGGCGACGAGCGTTTTCCCTTCTCCGGTCTTCATTTCGGCAATTTTCCCTTGGTACAAAACTATCCCGCCCATGAGCTGGACGTCAAAATGGCGCTGGCCGATGGTCCGCTTGGCGGCCTCCCGGACAGCAGCAAAAGCCTCGGGAAGAAGGTCGTCGAGCGATTCGCCTTTCACTACCCGTTCTTTGAATGCCTTCGTTTTGTCGCGGAGCTCTCGATCGGTCAGTTTCTGAAAATTAGCCTCGAGGGCATTGATACGATCAGCGGTCGGCTTCAGCCCGCCGACCACGCGTGTATTATCGCCAAAAAGACGACTCAAAAAACCCATAACGGGCGTATTGTATCAGGAAAGATCAGGTAGGGGAAGGTTTACTGGGTTAGTTCGAATGACTCGATGATGGTCTTCAAATCACTCGCGTAATCTTTCCCTCCCTTGTTGAATGTGAAATGGAAGAGGAGGTTGGGTGGCCCAGATCCCTCATTTGTCCCAACAATCAAGGTCTCGTCTTCTGACCGGTTCAGAAATTCTTCCTCTTTAGTCCTGGGTGTGTTGTTTGTGTTGCTGATGGTTAGGGATCCGTTGGCTAGAACCAGATCGTGTCCTATATCGGGATAGTAGGGACCGTACCCCCCAGAGTTATACCATAGGACGAGCTTGGGCTTTTCTGTTGCGCTTTGATTCTCCAAAACGAGGGCGAACTGGGGACCCACCTCGCCAGGCGATATCTCGTTCTGGTTAGGCGCCGGGAGATTGTCGAGAACGACTGAGTATCCCTGAGGATACTGAAAGCTAAAGCCGAGATCCGCGTCGGTATACGTCTGAAGATTAGTAGTCGATGGTGGTGTGCCCGAGCTCGGTGTCGCACTAGTAAACTCGAAACTCGTCAAGAGATTCACCTGCTCGGTTGTTAAGTCACTATTGGTCTGTGCGCCCGGAAAGGTGAACATATATACCTTACCGCTCTGGCCCAAGTAAACCCGATAGGCGTCGGCCGTAACTGCCGCAAAGCCATCCAGCGAATCGACTTTGGCCGGCTGAATAGTCGTTCCGCCGTCGGCTTGGACGAACGCTTCCAGGTCGGCATCGGAGTTAGTGCGGACGGTCACAAAGACTTTGTCGCTGTCCGGTGAAGGGGCAAAGAAACCAATATCTTTGAGGGTTGCTCCGTGGGTAGCAGGAAACGATCCCTCTTTCGTGGTCCAGTTCGGGGGGTATTTGAGGGAAAAGCCATTGGTGGAGTCCGCGTAGACCTGCCAGCCGGCCGTTGGGTCGGGTGGCGTTGGTGGGGGAGTCGGGGTGGTGGTGCCAGTATCCTTTTGGGCTTGGTCCTGCCACCAGTTGTATCCAAAGTACCCCCCCACACCGAGTCCGGCAGCAACGAGCACGACAATGAGAACTGTCACAACGGTCGACAGCCCACGTTGATCCTTCTTCCAACTATATTGCTGTTTCATACCCCTCCAGAATTGTTTGTCTAGATCAATTGTCAATTATCAATTCCTCATTGTCAATTCGTCGCTTACCACCCACGGCGAGCAAGTTGCCGACGGATGGCCCGCCATACCCAGCTGGGGATACTGACTGTCTGACGGGCGGTATCAGCAAGAATCTGTTGCGACCTGCCGAGGACGCGTTTGTGGAAATCCGTCTTTCGTTCTTTAAGTTTCCTGACCCAGCGCTCTGTCCGGTCTTGCGCAAGATCAATACTGGAGCGGAAATCCGCAGTGATTTCTTCAATGTGGATCGGACTTTTCTCGTGCGGATGGGCGATCGTGACACGTACCACCTTATCAACACCCCCTTTTTGTCCCCGCTCATCAGCCAGCACGACTTCAACGGTGGTCGCCTCCGGGATGTGCAGTGCAAGCCGTCCAAATTTTTCGCGTGCGTATGTTTCAAGTTCTGGGGTTAACGTGTGTTTTGGTTTGCCGGCGAGCAGGAGTTTCATGGGATGTAAGCGTACTAAAGTGAGTGCGGGAATTGCAAGCGAGGAGGCACAAGGTTCGAGGCCCAAGATACTCGATTTTCCCGACGTTCCGAATCTGTTATTACCCTCGATCGTCAAGGGGTCAGCGGTGAATGGCAGAAAGTCCCCCCATGTATGGCTGGAGGACTTGGGGGATGGCTACCGAGCCGTCTTTTTGCTGATAATTTTCGAGTAGGGCGATGATCGCCCGCGACGTGGCGATGGCAGTGCCGTTTAATGTGTGGGCAAAGGCGAGGTCGCCTTTTTTTGTCCGGAAGCGAATGCCTAAACGGCGAGCTTGAAAGTCAGTGGTGTTGGACGTGGAGGTTACTTCTCCCCAATCCTTCCGACCCGGCATCCACGCTTCTAGGTCAAACTTGCGAGCTGCTTGGGCGCCGAGGTCGCCTGTGCACATCTCCATGACACGATAAGGTATCTCTAAACCTTGCCATAATTCCTCCTCCAGTTTGAGGAGCTCCTCGTGCATCTTTGGGGAATCCTCCGGCGTGGTTATGGCAAACATCTCCACCTTTGTAAACTGATGTACTCGATATAGACCCTTGGAGTACTTTCCGTAGGCGCCAGCCTCCTGACGGAAGCAATGGGAGTAGCCGGCATAGCGTTTGGGAAGATCTCTCTCCTCAAGAATCTCGTCTGAGTGGATGCCAGCGAGAGTAACTTCTGCAGTAGCAATAAGGGTTGAATCAAACCCCGAAACTTCATATGTCTGAGCTTCTGGGCCGCGAGGAAGGTAGCCTGTGCCAAGAGAGAATCGCCCATGTACTAAATCTGGAGTAATCCAGGGGACAAATTCTCTTTTTCTAAGAAAATCGAGAGCATACTGAACCAGGGCCAGTTCCAGAGAGACGGCTTCATTTTTGAGAAAGTAGAAACCGGAACCGGATACCTTAGCCCCCCGCTCAAAGTCAATAAGATCGAGACGAGAGGCGAGTTCGGTGTGATCAAGAGTAGGGAAGTCGAATTTCTTGGGTTGGCCCCAGGTCCGTACCTCAACGTTATCTTGTTCCCCCTTCCCTTCCGGAACTTCCGAGAGCGGGGGATTGGGGACTGCCGCAAGGGCGGCTGCCAGTTCCGCTTCTTTTTTAACCAGTTGCGGCTTTAGACTTTGCTCTTTTTTGTCGATTGCTTTCAGCTTTTTGAGAAAGCTCTCCTTGGTCTTCCCCGACAATTTTGAGAGTTCCGAGCCGGCCTCGTGCTTGGCGGCCCGTATCTCATCGTAATCCCGTTGCAGCTTCCGGCGGTCAGTGTCCAGCTTCAGGATCGCCTTGACGTCCACTGAAAAGCCCTTCTTGGTGGCTGCTCGTTCTACGTCTTCCGGATGATCACGGATAAAACCGATGTCCAACATATTCATTTTACTCTAGTCAACCTGATGAGATTATTCAATGGCAATGAAGACAAATCAATTCCATACTGCGTCAACAGATCAGAATAACTTATACCTTAGCGCAATAACACCGCACGTGCGGTGTTATTGCTCCAACAAGAAATCGAGATAAGCCTAGAAGGAAACGTAACAACTTTTACACGGTCGTGATTTTAATAGACCGTTTATCATGTCTCATATAATTTTGGTCGCCTACTCTCTTTTCTATGTCCTCTGTTCCTAACTGCAACTGATCCCTGCCCCGAAGCCAGCGGGTAGTTGTGCACTCCGCGCAAAAAAAGATTGAGGCTATGAAGTCTGTATATTCGGCTTGCTCTGATTCTGGTACCATAAAAGAAATAAGATAAAACAAGGAAGAAAAAATAAATCGTATCAACTATCTGGACAAAGGTGAGGTACCCTCTTCTCCAACGGGACGGCCCAAAATTGTTATCCTGGGTTTGTCACTCGCAGGACTTTTGGTGGCGGGAGTCACTTTCTTTGGTCTGAAGGTTCTACTCAAAGATGAAGCCCAGCCTCTCAACACGAACTCCGCTCTCAATGAATCTAGTGTCAGCAAGCCACCTGACAACACGCCGGCATGCACCGATAAGTCGCTCCACTACTATAACTACCCGGAAATAGATTTAGGGAAAATACATCTGATCGGCGCCCTGTATGTCCCACATGGGATGGACCTATCGGCTGTTCCTGGCTACGTCCATACAGACGAATGGCAGACCCAAATGGAAAAAACCCTGATAAGAACTAAACAATTTTGGGAGCGCGAGCTGGTGAATTGTACATCAATTACTACTGAAGTGCTCGATAATCCTTTTCAAACACGCCCACTGAATCCTGACGAGGAACATGAACAATTGGCAACTGGGATTACTTATGATGCGATGCGTGCTAACACTATGGGGTTTACCAACTTGACAGAAACTGGGGGTGTTTAATGAAGAAACCAGAACTGGGTTTGTATATTTTGCCAAGGATGGTTCCTTCGTAGTCGTTATAGTTTTTGGGATATCAAGAGAAGAATGCACTTTTATTAATAAATCGAGGGAATCGTGCTTATTCTGGTCCAGGGATAGTGCTGGAGAAGCAGGACGAAGCCTTGCAATTGTTGATGATGGTGCAATGTGGGGGTATGACCTAATAGGCTGGGATAGTGTAGTAGCTCACGAGTTTGGGCACGTGATCGGGATTCCTCATCCCTTTGATGATCCCGATATTCACCAAGGGGACCCCTTTGCGTTTATGTATAAACCTCCAGACCTCATGGGATATGGGTGTCACGATCTCCCCCTAGAAGAATGCCACGTTCTCCCCGCGCAAAAGGAAAGGTCGGGACTGTAATTCTAGCGGATTCCCCGTAAATAACTGATCAGCTCTCGATTTCTTCCTCGGCTGGTTGCCTGCCCCAGGGCCAAAAGACAGTTGTGGGCCCGGGCAATCACCGCCGGGTCTTTAGGAAGTAACTTCTCCAACTTTCTGCTCACCACATCTGGGTTGTCTTTCTTCCCTACCAGGCCCAATTCCTTAGCTACCCGAAACACATTGGTATCCACCGGCATGAGGGGTTGATCGAAGATAGAAAGGAGGACAATACTGGCGGTCTTTCGTCCAACTCCTGGTAGAGAAGTTAATTCTTCCAAACCGCGCTCGGGCGTTAAGTCGTGTAGAAAGTTTAATGACCCACCCCATTTCTTTAAGATTGTTTGAGAGATAGCAATAATCCGCCGCGCCTTGGTTGGATGGTAGTTGACATTTTTAATGAGCCGATCAACCTCGTCAAATGACGCAGCAGCAAGCTCGTGTGGCGTCTGAAACTTACGCCACAGCTGCTCGATCGCTAGATCTTCAACCTTGATCGTCGTCTGATGAGAGAGGACGATTTGGATCAATAATTTAAACGGTCCTTTCTCTTTAAACCGCGCAAACCGCTCAATATGCCATTTGGTCTCTTGAGGAAGAAGGCGCTCGATCTCCTTGACCATCCGCTCGAGTCTGGTCACCTCACTCGCCTATTTGCTCAGTAAAGCCGTGGCCGTCCGGAACATGACACTGCCGGGGATATGATTCGGCAACCGGATAGCCGGCGGCGACGCATTCCTCAAAGCTTTCAATTCCCGCCACAAATTGCCGCTGTCGGTAGGCTGCCCCCACAATCCACAACGAAATGACCAGAATCACCGCTCCGGCCAGGACCAACAATCGATTTCGTTTCTCTTCGTCCTCTTTGCTTGCCATATCCTAAAAGTGATTATAGCCCTAATGCCTGGTGAATCCCCTGCATCGCTTGAAGGGAGAGGGTGAGAAACTCTTCAAGCGATATCCCCAACTCTTCGCAGGCGATCATTCGTTCTCGACTGGCCCCGCGGGCAAATTCTTTGGCCTTGAATTTCTTGAGAAGCGAATCAATCTTCACGCTCTCAAGCTTTTTGTCCGGCTGAACCAGGGCAGCAGCAACGATAAATCCCGTCACCGGATCGGCAACGAAAAGAGCTTTTTCCCATTTCGTTTCCGGTTTCACCCCCGTATGGTCCGGATCATGCGACTGCATGACCCTGAGGAGCTCATTGTCAACGACACCACGAAAGACCGATTCGAGTGTGTGAGAACCCTCCCCAGCCTCCGGCCGGCCGCTGCCTGAAGAGTCCACGTTCATCGCGTAGTCCACATCGTGCAAGAGGCCGGCAAGAGCCCAGCGGTCAGCATTCCCGCCAAGCTTAACCGCCAACGCCCGAAGAACAGCCTCCACGGCGAGCATATGCTTGATCAGACGATCATTATTTGTTTTTGAGGTCAAAAACTCGTACGCCTCTTCCCTGGTTGTGATTGACATATCGTGTCAATCGAACAACGTGAGATCGGCGTTACTTCAAGGAGAAGGATCGCAACATCGAATTGACGCTATCCTTGCAGGAGTCACCCACCTCATCGGAGATGCTCTCGGCGATGCGGGTGCCGGCAGTGAGGTAAAAGGCCTGTCCGCCTTTCTGTACAAACAGATCCTGACCGCCTTGCGACTGTACGCCATCCTCGCCGCCAACGTTCACCGTATCGAATGTGACGTCCGCTCCAAAGGCGGGATTGACGACTCCCAGGACCACTTTCGCCCACTCTTCGAGGGATGGGCTGGCCGCCTGATCGTAGGTGCGGATCTCCAAAGTACAGTCGTTGGTGGTAGCACTGCCTTCGGTTCGTTGACGGTTGAAAGCGACGTGGTGCGACGGAGTCGGAACAGAAGAGCCCTCCTGCGTTTGCAGCTGTAGTTCCACGACTTTCCAGTCGGTTGGATAGCGGACCGTGAACTCGTCCCGTTCGTAGGTTGCTTTCCGTTCAATACCGGAGAGTTCCCCGACGCTCGGAAATTGAACCTGGGTTCCAACGTACCAACCCAAGACAAAGAGCGCCAATCCTCCGACCAAGAGGATCGCACCATGAAACACTCGTGTGACCATTTATCCCTCCTTCTTTGGCTTCATAAAGGGAAAGAGCAGGGTTTCCCTCATTGCATGCCGTCCAGTCAATAATAGTACAAATCGGTCAATTCCCATACCCCACCCCCCGGCCGGCGGCATGCCATGCTCTAAAGCGGTCAGAAAATCTTCATCCAACCGCTGCGCTTCTTCATCCCCCCTGGCCCGTCTTTTCTCCTGTTCTTCGAATCGTTCCCGCTGATCGAGCGGGTCGTTGAGTTCGGTAAAGGCGTTGACAAATTCCATCCCGCCGGCAACTAACTGGAACCGTTCGACATGGGTTTCGTCTCTCCGTTTCGCGAGCGGGGAGATTGTCACCGGATGGTCAATCACAAAGACCGGTCCCCCCTCTTTCTTGACGAATGATTTGAATGCATCATCGGTATTCTTCCCGCCGGTGGCCTCGGCAAAGGTAACTCTCCGAAACGGTTTTTTTAGTTTGATCGCCTCGGTATCGCGCAGCAGGACGGGTTCGCCCCGGACTACTTTTGCCACCTCGATGACCAAATCTTCAGTCAAATCCATCAGCTCTTCGTAGCTTACGTACGCCCAGTAAAATTCGAGATTCGTGAATTCCGGATTGTGGGCAGCGTCCACCCCTTCGTTTCTAAATGACTTGGCAAATTCATACACTTTCTCAAAACCGCCGACCAGCAGTCTTTTTAGGTAGAGCTCGGGAGCGACCCGCAGGTACACATCCATGTCGTAGGCGTTGTAGTGCGTGACAAAGGGTCTGGCGGACGCGCCGCCGGGAATTGGTTGCAACACGGGCGTCTCGACTTCGACGAAGCCGTGTTTGTCGAGGAATGTTCTGATCGTCTGAATCGCCTTGGTCCGGGCCAGAAAGACCTCCCGCACCTCCGGATTAGCGATCAAATCCAGGTACCGTTGTCGGTAGCGTTCTTCGGTGTCTTTGAGGCCGTGCCACTTTTCGGGAAGGGGAAGGAGTGTTTTGGCAAGCATGGAGAGGACTTGTACCTTAACCGAACGTTCTCCGGCTTTCGTCGTGAACACCTCGCCCTCGGCGCGGATAATATCACCGATGTCAAACAGCTCGATAAAGTGATCGTAGTGTCTCGCCAGCTCTTTGCTACTGAAAAAGAGCTGGATTTTTGCCGACTGATCCTTGAGGTCGGCAAAGGAGATCTTGCCCTGGGTCCGGATCGCCATGAGGCGACCAGCCACGGCGACCTTCTTGCCCTCCCGCTTCCTTGCCTCGGCGATTGGCAGAACCGGCCCGACGCGGGCCGGATAGGGGTCGATTCCTGCTTTGCGAAGTTGAACGAGTTTTTCGAGGCGAATTTTTCTTAATTGTTCAATCGGCTGTTCGGACATAGGAAAATTACTCCGTAGCCTTACTCTACTGAAAGCGGCCCGGGGGAGTCAACCTGGAAATGAGGAGTCTTACGAAACCGAACGGATCGTGTAGAGGATCGTCCCAGCGGGTGCTTTCACCTCTACCCGGTCACCAATCTTTTTGCCCAAGAGTGCTTTGCCTAACGGTGACTCGTGGCTGATTTTCTTTTGGAGCGGGTCGGCTTCGGCAGCACCGACGATTGTGTAGATTTCTTCTTCACCGTCGATGTGAACTTTGACCTGGGAACCAAGTTGGATCGCTCCATCGCCATTTTTAGTGACGACTTTTGCCTTCTTTAAAATTTCCTCAATTTCCGCAATACGACCAGCAACAAATCCTTGTTCGTTCTTGGCGTCGTCGTATTCCGCGTTCTCGGACAAATCACCGTACTCTTTGGCTCGCTTGATACGTTCGATGACGGCCGGTTGGCGCTCGGTTTTGAGTCCGGCGAGTTCTTTTTTTAGCGTTTCCAGACCGTCCGCCGTCAATAAGATTTGATCATCAGTTTTTGGCATGAAGATTGTCCTAATATAAGAGAAAACTGGCCTCTTTGGGTCTCCGACTCTTGGAGTCGTTGACCCGTGTCCGCCGCCGCCGTAATGGGGTGGGGGACAAACACCGAAACCAGTATGAAAATACTACGGAGTCGCGGGGAGTTTGTCAAGCGTCTTGGGGATTCAGTGGACAACCCGATTAGGGCGAAAAGTAGGCCCGAAAGACTTCTTTGGCCACCGGGGCGGCAGCGGTCGTCCCCTCTCCCCCACCCTCAACCAAGACGATGATCGCAATTTGCGGGTCGTTCCACGGGGCAAAACCAAAGAACCAGGCGTGGGTCTTTTTGTTGGAGGCGTACTGGGCCGTCCCGGTCTTCCCTCCCGCTTCGACCGGCAGGTCATTCAATGTGCGAGCCGAGCCATCGGTCACCGTCATCCGCATCCCCTCTTTGACCACCTGCAAGTGCTCCGGCCTGATGAAATTCGCCCGAATGACTTCTTTTTCATAACTCTTGATCACCTCCCCAGAAGAATTGGTCACCGATTGGACCACCTGCGGCTTGAGGAGTTCGCCGCCGTTGATGACCGAGACTTCTGCCATTAATAGCTCGATAGGCGTGACCAACACGTCTCCCTGCCCAATCCCCAGCTGGTACGTATTCCCGATGAACCATCCTTCCCCCCTGGTCCGCCGCTTCCAGTCGGGATCGGGGAAAAAGCCTCGGCCCTCGCCAGGAAGATCGATTCCGGTCTCTGCTCCGATCCCGAACAGGGCCGCGTACCGCTTGAGCCGATCGATGCCCAGGCCCGGCACGCTCGCGTGCCCGCCGGTCACGGCGTAAAAAAACGTATTGACCGATTCGGCAATCCCTTTTTTGACGTCGGTCAGCCCATGCCCCCCTGCCTTCCAATCTTTAAAAGAAAATTCCCCGATATTAAACCCGCCGACCGAAACAACCGTTGTGTTGGGGTTGATGGTCCCCTCTTCGAGAGCGGCGGCTGCCCATAAGGGCTTGATTGTCGAACCGGGCGGATAGACTCCGGCGATGGGCCGGTTGACCAGGGGGTGATCGGGATCGGAAAGCAATCCCTCCACGGTGGCTTTGTCACCGCCCGGCGAAAATACCTCGGGCTCAAAACTGGGAAAGCTCGCCAAGCCCAAAATGCCGCCCGTTTTTGGATCAACGGCAACCGCCGCTCCTGCTTTGCTCCCGACCCGTTCGACTGCCGCGGCCAGGGCATGGCTCATTGTCTCTTGGACCCGCGTATGGAGGTGGAGTCGCACGGTATTGCCTGGTTCGGGAAGAATGCTGGCAAGCTGCCTGATCTTCTTTCCTATTGCATCCACTTCCAACTGGGTCTTTCCGTCGATCCCCTTGAGTGTGTCTTCATAGGTCAGTTCAAGCCCGGTCTTCCCCACGACGCTGGTATAGCCATAGCGGATATCTCCCCGCGTTTGGGCTACCGCAAGCTCTTCGCGACTGATTGTCCCGATGTAGCCTAATAGGTGTCCTATTCCTGGTACGTCTTGGTATTCACGTTTCGGACGCTTAGTCACGACTATCCCTGGCAAGCTAGCGAGCTTGAGTTCGAGAAGGAGCGCCTGCTCGTAGGGAAGATTGAGAGCAACCGAAACCGGTTCCAAACTCTGTCCTGCTGCATCAAGACTCGCCCGATCCGGAATCACCCCGGTCTCTTTGGCGACGACGGCCAACGTCTTGTCTCGCTCCGCCGCTTCTTGCGGAAGATAGGCGGGAATGATGTCGACACTAAACCCGGCCACATTTTTGACGATCGGAGCTCCGTCCCGATCGGTAATAAGACCCCGTGGCGCAGGAATTTCGCTCGTCCGGATACTGTTTCCATCTGCAGCCAAACGATACGTTTTCCCCTCCACTATCTGCAAAATAAAAAGTCTCGCCAGGAGAACCACAAACACGATCCCAACGACGACGATCATCGGTCCGACTTTCCTGCCGACGGTGCCTCTCAAGGTTTCAAGGGAGCTGGCCGTGATGCCGTACTCAAACTCCCAAGTCGGTTCCTCTATTTGAGAGAGTGGAGCGTGCCGTTCAAAGGGGTTGGCACTCATGTTGTAATGGCGTCACGTTTGGGGAAGAGTTTTTGAAAGAGAGGGAAGAGGAGGGTGCCCAGGAGGGCCGAGGAGAAGAGTGAGCTGGCAAGGAGCAGGGGATCGAATGTGGCGAGCAAGACCGGCACGCTGTTGACCAGCCCGACACCCGTCATGACGAGGGTCACCACGACCACTTGCGGGAGAAGGAGTCTAAACCGAGAAAAGACGAGAAAAAGAGCCACCAGCGAAAGAAGTGGAATCAGAAAGGTCCCCACGGCAACGGCAGACAGAAGATCGAGGAGGGTGCCGGCAACGACCGCCACAAGCAATGCCTCCGGCAACAATCCCAAAAGAGCGAGTGCGGCCACGGCAACGGCCGAGATCGAAACTGGTGCTCCCAAGACGGCAAGCATGGGTATGATGCTCAAGTCGAGGAGGACCGCCGCAGGAATAAGAAGACCGATCACCAATCGCCGCATCTTAAGGCTCCCGAACCATGACCAGCTCGAGCCAGTTAAAGGGGACGTTCGAGCGAATGGTAACCGCTTGGAATACGTCGGCCGGATTTCCGGATACCGCCTCCACAGTCCCGACCAAGATACCTGCCGGGGTAATGCTCCCCAACTCGGACGTCACCACCGCCTCGCCGGGCAACACCTGCACATCGCGGGATACCTCTTCCACGGCTAAGCCACGCACCCCTCCCCGCAGGATCCCGATGCCCCGACTTTCGACAAAGACGACGGGAATGGACGAGTTGACGTTGGTGATGGGAGTTAACACGCTGGTCATTTCGTATACCTCGGTAATGCGTCCGACTAAGGTCTCTTGTGAAAGAACCGCCTGCCCCGACGCGATGCCGTCTTGCGTTCCCCGATTTAAGAGGTACGTCCCGAACGGGCCGGTCCGACTTCTTCCGACGATAAAGGCCGCGACTGCTCTTTTCTCGTGCGTGGCTGCGGGGAGCGACAGTTCAGTCCGTAACAGATCGTTTTCGTGGGCAACGTCGGCCTGAAGAGCCAATTCTGCGACCAGTTGCCGGTTTTCGACCGTCAAGGCTGCGTTCTCCCGAACGAGCGCCGGAAGGTCCCGGGCAATCGACACGGTCTCCCTGATCGACACACCAAATCGTACAAGGGCGCCGGTCAAGGGAGTGGTCACGGTCAGGGCAGTACTCCGAAAAGGGGAGAAGAGGCCCGTCCGATCAAGGAGCAAGGCGGCAACGGGAATGGTGAGCAGGAGCACAACGGTGGCGCGACGCATAAGACCAAGGGGTTAGCGGATCGCCGGAACGATGCGGGGAACCAACACGGCCCGCAACGTATCAAGATCCTCTAGCACCAACCCGGTTCCCCGAACCACTGCGGTTAAAGGATCATCGGCGACGTGGACTCTGTTTCCGGTTTCAATTGAAACCAACTGGGACAGGCCCCGCAGGAGCGCCCCGCCACCGGTCAGCCACAGACCTCGTTCCATAATATCGGCGACGAGCTCTGGAGGTGTTTCTTCAATAGTCGCCCGAATCGCATCAACAATCTGGCGGACGGATTTTTTGATCGCTTCTCGAATGTCTGCATCGGTGACACTGATTTCTTTGGGCAGGCCGGAGACAAGGTCACGACCTCGAAGGGGTGCTTCAAGACGCTTGGTCAGCTCCATCGCCGAACCGATGGCGATCTTAATTTCTTCGGCGGTCCGCTCACCGACCATGAGGTTGAATCGATCACGGGCGAAGGTTGTGATGTCTTCGTTCATCTCATCTCCCGCCACCCTCAGTGAACGGCTGGCGACGATGCCCCCTAAAGAGATGACGGCGACCTCGGTCGTTCCGCCGCCGATATCCACAATAAGATTCCCCCCTGGCTCCTGAATGGGCAGTTTGATGCCGATGGCGGCGGCAATGGGCTCTTCGATTAAAAATACTTCCCTTGCTCCGGCATTCATCGCCGCTTCTTCCACGGCGCGGCGTTCGACTTCCGTCACCCCGTACGGGATGCCGATGATCACCCGGGGCCGCGGCAGAAGGGAAAACCGTTCCTTGTGGACTCGAGCAATAAAGTACCGGAGCATCTGTTCGGTAATTTCGAAATCGGAGACTACTCCGTCCACAAGCGGCCTGATGGCCACTATATGGGCAGGGGTACGTCCGACCATCCCGCGAGCCTCCTCTCCAATGGCGAGTACCTGTTTCGTTTTTTGGTTGATCGCCACGACCGATGGCTCATTAACCACAATTCCCTGTCCCCGCACGTAGACAAGGGTATTGGCGGTTCCCAAATCTATGCCGAGGTCATGCGAAAAAGCACCGAGTAGTCGGTTCAACATGGCAACGCCACTCTAGCCCACACGGGGGAGGGGCGTCAAATAGAAAGATCGTGCTGACTTTTCTTGCTGTTATGCTCGGCGAGTGTCCTACTGTAAATCGTTTGGCCGTCCGCGGTATGGAAAAAATACAGCGCGTCAAAAGCGGCCGGGTTCTTGGCAGCGGCAAGCGAGGCCAACCCCGGATTGGCAATGGGTCCGGGCGGCAACCCGTCGTTGAGGTACGTGTTGTAGGGCGAGTTGACCTCTCGGTAGTCAGTGGTGGTAATTTTGGGCCACGGATCGGTCAGGGAAGAGTCAACCAGTGTTTTGGCGTACTGGACGGTCGGGTCCGCCTCCAGACGCATCGGGATTTTTAGGCGGTTCACGTACACTGCCGAAATTTTGGATCGATCGTCATCCGCATCCGCCTCGCGCTCAATGATTGAGGCAAGAATGATGTCGTCACGAGTGAGTCGCAGGTTGGCTTCGCTGGTCCTGGTGTCAAAATTCTCACGCATCGTCGTGACGATCTCTTCCGCGGTCACCCCCAGCGGAAAACGATAGGTATCGGGAAAAAGATATCCCTCTTTGGGGATGGCCAGCGGTAAAAAATCTTCTTTGGAGACAATTTGTTTCTCGGTAAGGAGTGCCGCAATTTCTCGGGCGCGCCAGCCTTCGGGGATGGTCACTGTATGCTCCGCAACTTCTCCTTCGGCCAGGATAGCAATGATGTCCCCGAGATTCATGGCCGGTGACAGGCGGTAGGAACCCGCCTGAATGAAATTGCCCCGGAGTCGTTCCGCGACCAAAAAAGCCAGCTCCGATCTGATCAAGCGTGCCTCAAAGAGTGTTCTGCCCACTGCACTTGTCGGAGTACCCGGCTCGATCGTGACCAGTTGTTCTTCTCCTGCTGAATTCACCGGTGCCTGCGCTGCCGTGTACCAGAAAGACCCGGCGATAGGCACGGCGGTAAGAAGAAGTGCCGTGATGAGTAGTAAGAGGTTCTTTCCGCTCATGGAACGTTCGAGTGCCGACGGTCTCGATAATACTGTTCCAACAGGAGCTGGGCAACTCTGGCGTCGACGTGCTTTTTCATGTCCTGCTGAGCGACACCCTCGGCTCGAAGAAGTTCTTCCGCTTCCTTACTCGTCAAGCGCTCATCGATAAATACGGCGGGAAGTTTCGATCGGCTGGCAAGAGTACTCGCAAATGCCCGAACCGCCGTTGCTTCCTCCCTTTCTGTCCCGTCGAGTCGGAGGGGAAGTCCGAACACCAAGACCTGGGGTCGCTCTGACTCAATGAGGGCCAGGAGTCGCTGCTGCCCTTCTTTTGGCGACTGGATCGAAATGGCCGACTGAGAAGTGACCAGACCATTCTCACCCAGCGCTACCCCAAATCTCATTATTCCGACATCGATGGCCAGTGCCTTCATTGGGCGACTTCTTCAATAACAAGATTGCGGGTAAATAATGCGGTACGGTTAAGAAAGCGGGGGGTAGTTGCGATCGTCACCTCTTGCACGCTCGAGAGTGTGCGGAGGGCCTCCGCGGCTGATCCGACTGACTTATTTTTCGCCAGCGCCTTGACCTCCCCTTGATCGAGCACATCGGCCACGTGGGTCTTCACGTCACCGCGAATTTTGATGAATCCCTCCTCCCAGTTTGCTTCGACAACAGACGTCGCAATTTCGTCGTCACCGGAGAGAATGAGGCGCTTCCCCGGATCCAAACGGAGGGAGAGGAGGTCAACAATAAGCTGCCGATAGTCCGTTTCTCGAAAGGCGAGCGTCCGGATACGCACCTTTGTCGTGATTTGCGCGTCGTTGGTTTCCGTCCCCACTGCCTTATCGGATGTCTTTTCTGTTACCTGGGTATCCAACGCGGCATCGAGGACGCGCAGATTTTGATTCTCGGCCATTGTCTGGATTGCTTTGGTGACCTCCGACACTAACTCTCCTTTTGCCGTCTCGGAAGCAGTATCGATATCCTCTTGCCGTAGGAAGGTCACCTCTCTGCTACTGCCACCCGAAAGGGCGGTGTCATTGGTCGCATTCACGTACGTCCCACCCGAACAGGAATAGCCGGTGACGCAAAGGCTTGCGTTCGCTCCCAAGTTTGCATCACCCCCAACTGCTGATGCTTCAATGGTCACGTCTGCCTCTCCGGCTGCCGTGCAGTTGGAACCGACTATGGTGGCAGCAGGAATATTGACCGCAGCCGTAGTGACAAAACTTTTTCCTCCCGACGTCAGGGTTGTGCCGCTTGCCAACGACAGGGTGATCGATTGGTAGCAATTTGCAACGGTCACCATCCCCCGCGCTTTTTCTCCCACGGTCCGCTTGCCGGTTGCCTGCGCGGTTGTCACTTTTTCTTTTTCAAGAGTCAAATCCGTCCCCGGGAGTAGGCTACTGTTCTTATTGGCCTCGGTCACATTTTTGTCGAGCGTCAACTCGATCGATGAGTTGAACGGTTCACTCTTTACTCCAAGGACGATCGTAGTTTTAGGATAAAATACCAGGAGTCCGGCCAGGGCAACAATAAAAAGCAGGAGGCCGGCAATAATACGCTTTTTTGACCGGCCCGGGACAGAAACAATATCGGTCGGTCTTGACGATCTTGCCGGCGATGATGGTTCTCCTTTATAGTGATGTACCGCAACACGGGACGCCTCTTTTTCCCGCTCCGACATGTCAAGCTCCACAACATCATCGGTCGAGGGCCGGTCCGGCCTGAGCGGCGTGGGCACCACTTCCTTCATTTCCGTGTCTTGATACACGAGGATCCCCACTTGGGTGGCAAGGTTCCTGCCGACTTGATCGCCAGTGACGAGGGCGACGTTCTTCCCCCGGTCATCCGCTTCTTTTTTGAGGAGCTTCAGGTTTACGACACTCTGAAGCAAGGAGGCGCCCTTCGGCACCACAAAGAGCACCGTCGGACCGGGTGCTTCTTTGAGTTTATCGATGACCGCCGTTATCTCTTCGTCAGCATCAATGTAGATTGGCTCATGCTCTGTCATTGCCGTAAGGCTCCGACAACTTTCGTTAGAATCGTATCAACCACCGTCTCTTCGCCGACCAGATCGATGGCGACGTTGGCCAGGGCCATCGGTGTAATATCCCAAGGGTTGGTCAGCAAACCGGTTTTGTCTTCGATTGCTGCGACATCGGTTGGCCGAATAAAGTGGACAGCGGGCTTCCTGGCAAAGGGCAACTTCCTCGACCACTTGGCGGTTCGAAGCAGTGTGGAAATATCGGGAAGAGCACTCCCCCCTCCGCAGAGCAAAATTCGGGACGGCAAGAGGTCGACAGTCGTAAACTCTCCGAGTGTCAATTCAACGCCCGAATACCAAACCTGTAAGTCAGCTTCCAGCGCACGTCGCACATCCTCCGCTCGTTTCACGGGTAGTTCCCCGGAAGCGTACTGCAATTTTAGATCCTCGGCCTCCTGAAAATTGAGCCCTAGAACGGTCCCCACCCGCTTCGTAAAAGCCCGACCACCAAGGGCAAACATTTTAGTCCCTTCGACCCCGCCCGCCCGGACGACGGCAATATCGGTCGTGCCACCGCCCACGTCAACAAAGATACCGGAAAATTCCTGGGATTCGGACTCGCCGGTGCAGCGGGCCACAGCATACGGCTCGGCCGTGATGGAGAGCAGGTCGAGATCGAGGTTCTCGGCAATGGTCTGGAGCGCCCCTAAATGCACAATCGGGGCAAAAGCGTTAAAGACCCCCACCAGCACTTCTTTGCCTTGGAATCCCAAGGGGTTTGTCACTTTGTATCCATCAATTCGCACGTCAACGACCGCCGCATTGACGAGTCGCACGTCAATCTCACTCTGGCCGGTCTCCCAAGCCAAAACGGACCGGGCGCGATCGAAGGCCCTCCGCTGCACGCGAGCGATTATGTCTCTCAATTCTTCAAAGCTGATCGTTGCCGTCGGATTCGGCCGGACGTACCGAATGGTCGTCGTGGTCCCTTTCACTAACTCTCCCGCAATGCCGATGATGACTTGTTCCGGTAAGAGGCCGGCCATCAGCTTCGCTTCATCGAGCGCTCGTCGGGCATTGGCGATCACCCCGTGAATATCGGTCACCCCTCCGCCGTGCATATCCTGCAGCCGCTGCCGTTGACGACCGACGCCGACAACAATGCCGCGTCGCGGCTCAACCCGAAAAATGAGTGCCTTGACGAACTCCGTTCCGATATCAAGGGCAATCGCGTATCGATCACGTAATTGTTTCGGCTTATGGAAGATATCAAAAATGCTCATCTGTTTTCTTTTACTTCATTACCGCTTCGGAGGAAAGGGGAGGAATGTAGGTGTGGAAACCTCTCGGTTCCCTCCCCTAGCTCCAACCCTCCGCTATAGAGGGAAGGTGGAGCCAAGAGGAGGACACCGGGAGGTGGCTTCCGCTTAATTCCGGAAACGCCGTTTTCCCCCCCAGCGTCATTATAAGATAGCGCTCAGGAAGACACCAATAATGACTCCCGCGATGATTACTTTGGCGAGAAGGCCAACCAGGAGACCGACGACGGCGCCCTTGCTGGCTCGAATCGCCTCTTTGGACGTTCGTCCGGCCAGATATATCTCGGCAAAGACTGTGCCGACAACAGCGCCAATGAGAAAACCGAACGGCGGGAACAGCACGAGTCCAACAATTCCCCCCACTATCGCACCAGCTATTCCTTTTTTGCTTGCACCGTACCGCTTTGCGCCGAGGACGGTCGAAAGATAGTCGATGAGAAAAGTGGACGCCGATAACAACCCTAAGAGCAGGACGGTTGTCAGAGAAATTTCACCAAAGCCAGTACCGAGCGCGTAGAGCAGCACCCCGCCCCATATCAGCGGTAGGTCGGGAATAACGGGTATGATCAAGCCCCAAAAACCGGCTAGGAAAAAAATAGTAGCGGCAATGAGCCACGGGACGCTCATGACACCGTTGCCTTAATACGACGCACCCCAGCCCCGACTGCTTCTTCCTTTAAGATTTTAAATTCGCCGATTTCTTTGGTGTTCGTCACGTGCGGACCGGCACAAAATTCTTTGCTGTAGGCCTTAACCGGATCCTCTGACCCGATGAAATAAACTGACACGGTTCCGCCATATTTGTCCGTAAAAAAAGCCAATGCTCCCGTTTTGGCCGCCTCCTCCTGCGGCATCTCTTTCCTGTACACGGGCAGATCGTTCGTGATCTTTTCGTTAACGATTGCCTCAACTTTTTTGACCTGCTCCGGGGTCAATTTTTCATTGTGTGAAAAATCAAACCGCAGTCGTTCACCGTTAATATCAGATCCTTTCTGCTGGACGGTGTCGCCGAACATGTCACGCAGCGCTTGATGCAGTAAATGGGTCGCTGTGTGCATCCGCAAAATGCGTTTTTTCTCTTGGTCGGTGCCGCCAACTATTTCTCCGGTTGAGGAGAGCATGCCATGGCCGCCAAATTTATTCTCCTGACCGACACGAGAGATTTCCTTATGTTTTTGTACCTCTGCATCAAATGCCTCTCGTGATAGGCCTTCTGCCTTACTGCCAGCAAGCTCTTTTATCAGATCAAAATCTAGGCCAGCAATACTCTGGTGTATCTTAAATGCATTTTTTGTATCAACTTTTTCCATATGAGCTATTTGAACTAATGCATTTCTAATTGCTATTTTGAATTTAGTATTTTCATCCCCGAACACTTTGATGATTTTTTCTTCGTGTAATTCTTTATGAAATTCCCCATAATTTTTATTCAGAACTTTGAAGCAGTCTTCGATGACCTCATCAATCGAATCGGCCTGTAACATATCCGCCGCTTGAGCAAACGAAGCAAAAAAATCAGCGTCTGATTTGTAGAAAAAGAGTATGGTGCGCCGAATAAGCCTCCTAAGAACTGCTCCGCGATCGTCGCTTGATGGCAGCAAACCATCCGAAATCAAAAAAGCAATTCCACGAATGTGATCGACGAGGATTCGTTTTACTTTGACATCCATTGTTTGAGGCATTCTGTTCATCAACGGGGCTAATAAATCAGTTTCAAAAATATCCGAAACTTTCTGAACGACCGTGGCCAATCTCTCCAACCCCATACCCGTATCCACCCCTTTAAACCGGAGGGGCGTCAGACTTAACACCAATGGTCCAACCTCCCCCCCGGAGTAATAAGCTGGATGGCTGCGGTCAGCTACCGGTTCAGGAACTCGGCTACCAACCTTTGGCCAGCGGCCGAGATACTCATTAAAGACTAAGTTCCAAACTTCCACACCGTCAATAATAATCTCGGTGGTCGGTCCGCAAGGTCCTTCATTGCCCGTCGGTCCCCAGAAATTGTCCTCTCGATTTCCTTTTTTAATTTCTGAATCGGCAAAGCCAAGTTTTTTCCAGATCGTATGTGACTCGGTGTCTATGGGTACCTCACTATCTCCGCCGAACACGGAAACACTAATTCGTTTGCGATCAATGCCAAGGACCTCCTGGACGAATTCGAGTCCCAATTTGATTGCCTCCTCTTTAAAATACGAACTTTTGCCATGCGGATAATTGAATGAAAAATTTCCCAGCATCTCGAAAAATGTGAGGTGCGTTTCATCCCCCACTTCCTCAATGTCAGAGGTGCGGAACGATTTCTGCACAGAGGCGACTCGATTCCCCCACGGCGATTCTTTTCCCAAAAAGTACGGCTTGAACTGTTGCATGCCGGCTGTCGTCAACAGAACACTGGGATCATCCTGCGGCACGAGGGAAGAAGAAGGAACGATCGCGTGTCCTTTCGTGGCAAAATAGTCAAGGAATTTTTTCCGGATCTCTTTCCCTGTCATGGCTCCTCTTTATACCATGTTTCGTAAATTGTCTCGTACATTTCGTTGGCCTCGTGGACTCTCCTCACAAACTCTTTCGTCTCCGGAAACGGAATATCGGTTTGGCCCTCGCGTCGCCACGTATCGACATTGGTCTCGCCGGCGTTGTAGGCTGCCAGGGCCAGATCCATATCCTGGTCAAAGCGATTGAGGAGATAGCGAAAATAAAAGGTTCCATAGCGGATGTTCCGTTCCGGCTCGAGAAGTTTGTCCTGATCGACCTCCTCCTCGCCGAGGGATTGGGCGACCGATTGGGCCGTTGCCGGAAGAAGCTGCATCAAGCCTAACGCACCGGCGTGGGATTTTTGCCCGGCGTAGAACCGACTCTCCACGTAAATGATGGCTGCGACAAGGTTGGGATCCAGTTCACTCGCCT